>Ga0315914_1008505_pt1 | contig 13665 bp, 5 predicted proteins | sample MpolenodulesMG_FD_203920 | JGI IMG/M metagenome (GOLD analysis project Ga0315914, IMG submission 203920) | Medicago polymorpha root nodule microbial communities from Los Angeles, California, United States - elongated nodules | ecosystem: Host-associated > Plants > Roots > Nodule | place: USA...
TGTTTGTGTGTCTTTTATTTTTCAATTTCTCGCATAATATCTTCTCTAATTCAAGTCAGCATTATATTTATTGAAGACTAAGTTGGATAGCTTTTGTGATGCTGTCATTTCCACTAGAAAAGAAATTTTAGAGATTGAGAAAGGAAATATTGAGTTCAAAACAATGGTGTGCTTCGCCAAGCCTCCGGTTGACAACTTACAATGTTCGTTCAAAACAATGTTAGTATACTTATTTTTCTGTGAGCTAGTATTTTCATTAATCTAATGTTTTTTTTTTAAGGATTTGCTTGCATCTTACAATTTCTAGCATCGAAATTAGTGGTTTTTTGTTTTTGGATTTTATGATAGCTGTTACAGTTATATTAGGGATAAGGGATGATTTGTTAAATTTATATTTTCTTTTCTGAAATTGCCTTGCATCTACTATGCTATTTATATTTTGGCATTAAAATTATAGAAACATAGTTGATATGATAGGTTTGTATTTAGGTTTTCAATTGTTTATATTGATTCACTACTTATCAGATTTATGACATAAATCATAAAAAAATTTAAGAATTCTAATTTACCCTTTTATTGTTCGTCATGTTTCGTCGTCTATGGTTTAGGAATTCAATTATGTGAACCACTTATTGCAAGTGTTGAACTTCAGGATAATAGTTTAGCTGTATAATTAAAGTGAAATGTGAACTTTTCACTTGTTGTATCAGTATCACTAGAAGTAATAATTATATCTTGGAACTAGCCTTATTATTCATTGATACTTTTACTTATGACACTGGTTCATCTCTATCATCACATGTTCCATTTTGTTGAAATGGTGCAGGGTTTAGTTTGGTTTGTGGGATGCTATTATGTAGCAGAATTTTCTGGTTCGGGGTATTGCAACTGCAGATTAGTGGTTATTAGTTTACTATCAGATGTAGCTCCTATTCCGATAGAGATCCAAGCATTTCAACTCTTATGCAATTCATGGTTACAATTTTTGCTATGTATTTCTTGATAAATTTTGTTTCTTGAGTTAGCGTAAATATCATACTATGATCGGCAGAGGTTTATTTGATTGTGTATATATATTTAGTTTAATATATTAATGTATATTCTTGTGTATTTATATCTATATGCATTTAGAAGTAAAATCAAAAATTTTCGGTTGCATTGTTTTTTATTCTTCAACAAAAAAATAGAGACCGATATAATGACTGAGTTGTCTATAACTTGATAAAGTGGTCACTCAATCAGTCACCAAAATCGGTCACTACGTTCGGTCACTAATTAAGTCACTAAAATCAGTCACAAAATCAGGCGCTGTACCCGGAGGTTCTAAATCTGTCTAATTCAGTCTCTGATTTTAGTCTCAATTACAGTCTTATTTTTGGTCGGAATTTCGGTCACTAAGTCTGTTAGTGACCGATTTTGATGCCACCGAATATTCGGGGTCTCTAAAACGCTGATTTCTTGTAATAATAAAAATCGTCAATTTCCGCTGCATGTAACCTAATCTTTTCTCAAATGCATGTAATTATAATTGTAGCATTTAAGTTCTGAGTGAGTTATTAGAATTGTGAATAGAGTCTCATATCATATTTTATAATACTAGAGACTTATCTCATTCATATGATGATAAACATTTTATATAATCATTATACTTTGTCATAAAGGTTACTATATTTTTAAAATTCTTTGAAAACTTAAATATTGGAAAGGAGATTTTGTGTTACAAAATTCTTAAATGAAAATTTACATTCTCCTTAATTTTAAATGCAGAGTATGTGGTTAACTACGAAACCTAATTCTTGATAATATATGTCATTGATAAATTATATATTCATGAGGTTTCAAACTATTATTGAGTTACCACTTGTGTCAATAATTCTGTTATACTAATGTGCAAAATATGTGGTTGAGTTCGTGAAACTCTATTAGTTAAAATTATATAACCATTTATGTTGATAATCTTGCACTAACAATTAAGTTCCCACTTCCCTCAAAACAAAAAAATAAAAATAAGTATCACACTGTTGAATATTACATTACGATATAATATTTCTATAGTTATATTCTTTTAGTAATTGAGTATTGTCATCCAAGTGGGAGACTGTTGGATTAATTATTTAATTAATCAATTATGGATTGACAATAATTAATTATTATAAGTTAATCTTATAATATAAATTATGGTCTATTGTGTTAAGCATTAATTAGTTGATGAATATGTGTGATTGAACTATTGTTTTTAAATGGACCGTGATGAGTTGAACCATTTACATAAGTCCAATGAGAGGTCACTGTCCTTAGCCGTTTAACTATTTAAACATCACCCCATCAGACGGTTAAACATTCTGAATAGTACGATGAAACCTAAACGGAATGAGGGTAGTCATCCCTCTCATAATTGTTGATTGTGTCCTTCATAAACCTAAATCTACAAGTACACAATTTCTTCTCCTTTCTTTATTACAAATGATATACTATAACTTATATCTAATGATCTATAGTTAACCGTTAGATTTATCATAAATGTCTAATTTGCTTAAGTGTTAACAACAAGTCTTTGTCAAAGAGTCACATGACAAATTTTGAGTGAGAGTGTGGGGTTAAAATATTATTAATAGTGTATTGTAAGTGATGTTTATCAATCTATTTACTATACAAGACAAATTAGTCAGTTGCTATTTTCATTTTTGCCCTTCATAAGAGTATTTGGGTAATTTTCTAATTGGTGGATTAATTTTGTTATAATAAAGGGAAGAGAGAGAAACTCTAAAGGGAAGAGAAATTAATTTGCTATTAATTTTTTTTCACTATATATAGTTGTTATAATAAAGGGAAGAGAGAGAAACTCTAAAATCACGTTCTCTCTGGAAAAAATACGCGTTCTCTTAGAAGCATAACGGAAGCAACCCATTCCTCCTCCAACAACCACGTTTCTTTCGATCTTCCCTTTTTCCGACGACGATAGCGGTGAGCTCTTCAATTTCTTTTTGTGTTTTTATTTTTCTTGATTTTATCTGAAAGTCTGAATTTTGGGGTAAATAATTGACTTGTGATTAATGATGATTTAGAAATTGTGTTGGCTTTCATGTATGAGATTTTATTTGGGTTTTTCATAGATTGAGAATTATGTAAATAAATATTCTGAGATTGTTTTCATTTGTGTTGTAGTGGGAGAGTTTGGGAGTCATGGAGCGATAATCTGGTTTTTCTCTTCTTCATCAGAAGTTCGCTTTCTTCCTCATCAAAGGTGATTTCTTTATCCTTTGATGAATCTAAAATCATGGTTGAATGGGTTGAATGGGTTTATTGTGTTTTATCTTTGTCCTGGCTATCATTTCAGTGTATTGTGTTATTTGTTCAATCGGTGCTATGCATGTTCCATTGCATGTCGAATATTTTCATTTTTCAGAAATTTTTTGGGTTTTGGTTTGAACTTTGCTTGCATGTTTTCAGAAAAGATTTTTTTTAATTGAGGTTTTCATTCTTTGGTTTTGTGTTGTTGTTAATTGAGGTTTTGATTCCTTGATTTTAATTGAGGTTTGTCATATCTATTTATTCATTACTCTAATTTTTATTATTTTTACAAAATTACTCTAATAGTTAAGATCATTAATATAGTTATACAATTAACGTTTTAACTTTGGTTTTATTATGGACTAGAGAAAGAATGATAATTTTTATAAGAAAAATTGCATGTTAATGTTTGTATAAATATTTTAGAAAATAATATTATTATGATTTATGGTTCTTTGAAATGTAATTGGATTTCTGTCTAAAGTGCATAGATATTGAACTCAAAATATTGATAAAGTAGAAGCAGGATCAGGTTACCTCTTACTTTCAGCTGCTGGTTGAGGCAATATGTTTGTCACAACGGTATACACTTCAGTTGAATTCCCTAGAAGGTTGTGAGCCATCAAACTTTTTTTGGATAAATAGTTGGCATGTGAGGGATAAACTATTTATCCTTATTGATACATATTTTCTTTTCCTAAATCTTTTATTTTGTATTCAATGTAATTCGGCACATTTAATGGCAAGCGTATTACCTTTGTGGGATGAGAATAGTTTATTTTGGTCCAGATTCTCTTTAGATAAACAGATGTAGTGAAATTGGCAATTTAGAGTTTGATAAATCAGATCTGAATATACTTTGTCATTTTTTGCCCTTAATTTTACTAAGAAACCATGTCATGTGTGTGTGGATTTAACAGATTATTTTGAAAGGAAAAAAAATTCTTGCCAAAATTTCTCCCTTCATTTGTTATGATATGATTTATTCTGTTTTTACTTTTTATTTTTTTATTTTGGTCTTTTGTCTATAATTAACTCACATGTTCTTTCTATTTGGTCTATTTTTGTTGCAGAGGTGCTTCGTGTCATGCCTATTTGTCCACACCAGGTTTATTTTTCTGAATAACCATTAGCTTTTATGGTTGTTGTCGCGATTGATTTCCTTTTGTGTTCAAAGCATTCTTTCGGACTTCTCATTCCTATTTTCTCTCTGTTTTTCCAATTTTTACTGTTTCAAACTTTCACTAATTTTAGAGTTACATTACCAGGGCTATCATAAAGAATAGTTTTTTTTTATAAGATATCATAAAGCATAATGATAGTTAGGAAGTGATACAAGGTTTTAAAGCTTAATACTTATAGATCCAGCCAACGACGTCGTTACCGTCGAATCGTGGAACTTCAAGATATCATAAAGCATAATGATAGTTAGGAAGTGAGACAAGGTTTTAAAGCTTAATACTTAGGCTTCAGGCGGGAGTTGTTCTGCTGAGTTGTGGAGAGAGCCTTTGTGAGGTTTAAGTAGGGAACAGTGGAACACGGGGTGGATCTTGGCGTTGGGGGGAAGTTGAAGTTTGAACGCCACTGGTCCCATCTGATCGATGATTTGGTAGGGGCCGTAGTAACGTTTGGAAAATTTTGAGTAAGTACTGCCAGTGATGGATTGTTGGTGGTAAGGTCTGAGTTTAACGCAAACGAAATCACCAATGTTGAAGGTGATGTTGCGACGTTTCTTGTCAGCATAGTGTTTCATCCTTTCTTGGGCTTTTAGTAATTTCTTTGTGAGGGAGGTGAGGATCTCTTGGCGGGATGAAAGTAGAGTATCAACTGCTTCAATTCTGGAAGTACCAATTAAGTAGTTTGGAATTGAAGGAGGTTCCTTGCCGTATGTGACATAGAATGGGGAGGAGCCGGTGGTGGAATGAGTGGAGGTGTTGTATGACCATTCTGCTAGGGGTAGGAAGGTGTACCACTGATTGGGTTTGTTGTGCACAAATGACCGAAGATATTGTTCCAAGACTCGGTTTAGGACCTCCGTTTGGCCGTCAGTTTGAGGGTGATATGCAGTACTCATCCGGAGCTTGGTGCCACATAGTTTGAAGAGTTCCTGCCAGAAGTGGCTGATGAATATAGGGTCTCTGTCGGAGACCAAGCTTCGGGGCAAGCCATGATGTTTGCAAATGATATCGAGGAACAATGCAGCGACCTTAAATGCAGAGTAGTTAGCTGGTAAGGCGCCAAAGTGAGCTCCTTTGGAAAACCTGTCAACCAAAATGACAGAAAAACCATGGAATGGAGGGAGGCCAGTTATAAAGTCTAGTGAAAGGTCCTCCCAAATTGCAGAAGGTAATGGAAGGGGTTAAAGGAGGCCAGTGGGTTTTTTGTTTCCTATTTTGTGGTTTGGCAGATTGAACATTCAAACACGAATTTTTGCACATCAGTTCTCATTCCTTGCCAAAAGAAATTGTCAAATAGGCGGAGGTATGTTTTTTGAATGCCCATATGGCCGCTGATGGGTGAATTGTGGAATTCATGGAGTAGTTTTTCTTTGAATGGGTGAGAGTTAAGGAGCCAGATTTTGTATTAGAAGAATATAAGGCCTTGGTGGATTGTGAAATCGGGGTGAATTGTAAGGTCAGTGGAGATATTGTGGTGAAGGGTAGTAAACTCAGGAAGGGTGTGAAGGGATTTTTTTAAATCTTCTAAAAATAAAAAGTGGGGCATAGTCAAAGTTAGACACTGGCTGGGAGTGTCAACTCGAGATAAGGCGTCGGCCACCACGTTAGATTTTCCAGATTTAAATTGAATTTTAAAATCGTAACCAAGAAGTTTTGAGAGATATACCTGCTGTTCGGGTGTTTGAATCACCTGGGAGATGAGCTCCTCGAGGCTTTTGTGGTCGGCGTGAATGGTGAATGGTGAAAGGGTGGCCTAAAAGGTATTGCCGCCATTTTTTGACTGCGGTTGTGATGGCTTGGAGCTCTCGAACATATGTGGAAGAACGAAGGAGGTGAGGGCAGAATTGTTTGCTAAAGAATGCAATAGGGTGGTTTTCTTGCATCAGAACTGCACCCATGGCTTTGCCGGAAGCATCAGTTTCAAGGTCAAAAGGTATGGTGAAATCAGGGACAGCAAGGGTTGGGGCTTCGGTCATGGCTTTCTTAAGTGTTTGGAATGAGTGTTCTGCTTCTGGTGACCACATAAAAGAGTCTTTTTTGAGGAGATTGGTTAGAGGGGATGCAATGGAGGCATAGCCTTTGATGAATTTCCCATAAAATCCAGTCAAGCCGAGGAATCCGCGTAGCAAGGTGGTTGAGGTTGGTTGAAGACACTCTACCATTGCTTGTAGTTTCGAAGGGTCGGCTTGGATCCCTTTTTGTGAGATGATATGACCCAAGTATTCAAGCTGACGCTGTCGAAAAAGGCATTTGGATTTTTTTAGGAAGAATTGTGCTTCAAGGAGTTTGATGAGGATGAGTTGTAGGTGGGTGAGGTGTTCTTGTAGGGTGTTGCTGAAAACAAGTATATCATAAAAAAAAAAAAAAAACAGCCGCAAATTTGCGAAGGAAAGGTTGGAAAATTTTATTCATGGTGGATTGGAATGTGGAGTGTGCTTTGCAAAGGCCAAAGGGCATAACCTTGTACTCGTAATGGCCGTGGTGAGTGCGAAATGCGGTTTTTGGGATGTCATTTGGTGTCGTGCGTATCTGATGAAATCCCTGCTAAAGATCTAATTTGGAGAACCAAAAGGCTTTACCCAAATCGTCGAGAAGTTCATCAATGGTTGGTAAGGGAAATCTGTCTTTGATGGTGATTGCGTTGAGGGCACGATAATCAATGCAACAGCGCCACGGGCCGTCTTTCTTTTTGACAAGGAGTACAGGTGAGGAAAAAGGGCTTCGGCTTGGTTGAATGAGGCCAGAGGAAAGCATGTTGGAGACTTGATTTTCAATTTCACATTTTTGGAAGTAGGGGTAGCGGTAGGGTCGCACGTTGACTGGTGTGGAATTGGGGATGAGGTGAATTTGATGGTCTGTGGGTCGTGTAGGAGGTAGGCTAGGGGTGTGGTTAAATAAGGTGTCAAATTTCTGGAGGAGAGTGTGTATTGTTGGATGTGTGTGTGGAGGTTCTGGTACTGTTGAAGGTGAGGGGATGATTTGTAGTTGGAATAGGGAGGAGAGTGCGTTGGTTTGGACACTCCGTTTAACTTGTGGGTATGATGAGTCGTTTGGTTTGAAGGGAGCCGCGGATGTGAGGGTAATAGGTTGGCCCAAATGAGTAAAGGAGAGTGACAGTTTTTATAGTCCATAAGGACTGGACTAATGCTTTGAAGCCATGGTGCCCCAAGGACTAATTCTGGCCCTCCTAGAGGTATATCAAACAGGTCCAGAAGGAAGGAATGACCTTGGATGATGAGTTGTACGTTAGTGTATTTGTGAGTGCACTCTATGGTATCACCACTGCCAACCATGACGCGGAGTTGAGTTGGTGTTGGGGTGGGGGTGAGACCAAGGAATTTGGCTAAATGTGTTTGTATGAAATTGTGTGTGATGCCGTCGTCGACAAGTATAGCCATGGGTTGGTTAGTGATCATTCTTGAAAGGCAAATGGTGTTATGTGTAGTAGAGTCGGACATGGCATGAAGACTCAGCTGGGCTAGAACATCAGTGTCGGAATCGTTGGGGGAAGTAATTTCCTCTATGGATGCGGTTGTGAGTAGTTCAGTGGGTAAGGTGGTGTCGTCATCTTCTGAGACGAGAAGGAAGAAACGACCTTTGCAACGTTGTCACGGGGTGAATCGCTCATCGCAATTGTAATAAAGGTTACGTTCGCGGCGGGAAATCAGCTCCTCTGGGGATAATTTTTTGAAATTGATTTTTGCTGTTGATGTAGAAGGCGGCTGAGGTGGTGGTATAGGGTTTGTAGTGGGTAGTGCAGATGAAGTGGAAGGCGTGTTTGGTGTAGGTGTGGGGTTTGTAAAGGGGGTGAAGTTGGTCTTGGGACGGAATGAACCGCGACGGTCATTTTGTTTATCTTCTTGTACTTTGGCTAATGCAGTGGCATGTGGAATGGATATGGGTTGGAAGGCCTGAACTTCGCGTCGGATTTCTGGGGCTAGGCCAGAGACAAAGCAGTTGAGGAGAAATTGGTGTGGTAACCCAACAATACGATTTGCGATTCGTTCGAAATCGTTGAGGTATTGGTTGATTGACCCATTCTGGGTTAGTTTGAACAGTGCTCCCCTTGGATCATCATAGAATGAAGGGGCAAATCTAGTTTCCAGAGTCATCAACAGATTTGGCCATGAGTGGATGAGACCATTTTTGGTCATCCATTGGAACCAACTAAGAGCTGGTTCATCCATGTAAAATGAGGCAATAGCAAGGCGGTCGTTTTCTGGGGTGTTATGAAAATCGAAAAATTGGGTGATTTTATAGATCCAGCCAACGACATCGTTACCGTCGAATCATGGAACTTCAAGTTTCATACGTGGTCTTGGTGGTGGAGGGGGTGGTGGGGTGTTGTAACCGGAAGATTTGTGGCGGAGGGAGGAAAGGTCATCAGCTAAAGCATCGACTTTGGCTGCTAAAGCAGAGATGGCTGATTCAATAGGTGAAGGTTGCGGTGGTGTTATGGGTGGTGGAGTATTTTGTGGGCATGGCGGCAGTGTGTTTGTCATGAGGAGAGAAGGCAATGAAAGCACCGGTGTTAGGGTTTTAGTGATAGGGTTTTACTAGCTACTGCTACACTAAGTTAACTAAAGACTAAATAATTTGGAAATTCAATACTCATTTATTTCTCATTCATCCTTTCATACAGCATGTGAGGCGGTCTATAGTGACCCCTTAGTCTAAGGACAAAATGTTGACAGTAAAATAAAGGGTAGAAATGAAAAATTGACAGCTATGAGTCACTAACAGTCGCTTCGGATAAGCTCTAGTAGAGGAATATGCGAGAATATTATTACTTTGGGCCAGGAAGACTAGTAAAGTAGTCATTTAACTTAATGGGCCTAGAGGTTGCGCGCTTTGGACGGCCCACAAGTGTATCAACTTTTGTGACAATTTCTTTTTTCTCTCTTTTCATTGGTCAAAAACTATGGAGAGAGAAAAAGGAAGAGAGAGAATAGGAGAATAATGTGAGTATGAGAGAGAAAGTTGTTAGAAAGTTGTCACAAAGTGGTTGTACAAATATCATTTCTCAAAAAAAAAAAGTAGTTGCCTTTGCAATGAGGGATACTAATGAGTTTCACAAAGGAATGGTTTAGAAAATTCTGGCTGCAATTTTTTGAGGCAATCCAACATACTTATTTCTCTATATTTCATACTAGAACAATTAATGATTAACTGTTAGATTAAATAAGTAGTTAACAGTCTCTCCCCTAAAATGAACTTTTAATTTTGCCAATGTTTGCTTTATTTCTTAATTCTATTGTTATTGTTCTTTTCTTGGTTAATTGTTTCACCTATTCAATTTTGCTTTTCACATTTTCAAAGATATTCATCAAATTTCTATCACGCTCTTCATTTTTGCAGTTAAAAACTATCTTCATTTTATTATCTCAAAGGATATAGATTCTCCAAATCGTTTAGTTTTCAATACGGCATCTTCCCTTTATTACCTCAACCATTCATGCTATTACTACTAATTTATAATAAATGATATTTTGTTTTGTGAGGGGTCTATCTTTCACATCTTTTGTCTGTATTAGTTATTTTGAAAGGGGTGAGACAAGAATAAGGATGGATTTTTGGAGACAAAAAATTATATATATGGGTGTTCCACGGTTTTCCTTGCTTCAACATCTGAAAGTTTTCTTAGCATTGGTTTCTTTTTCTATTTTAAAATGAATACTTTTATGCTGGACTTCAGTGCTTTTTTTTCTTTCTTTCTTTCTTTTATCAGTTAATATCAGCCAAGGTTGTGGTAGAACTTGCCAAGTCTAGATTAATCCAAGTTGACGTGCTCCTACACCCATCATTTATCACCTTGGATGACATCAGGGGTAAGAAGTTTTACATATGTATGTGTTTATTTACTTTACTTAACAATTCATGAATCACGTTTTTCTTTTTTCTTCTACGCCTTCTTAAAATCATACATGTTTTGCAAAAAGTCGTGGCGTAAATAGTCCAGCAGTGTATATCATTACCTTTCTCGTGACCCTGACGTAGGCTAGACAACCCGTGTAGTCGGCTTGGTCTATTCTGACTCTAAATTAGAAGGAAAAACCATTTACTAACTTCGGAAGCACACCTCTTTTTTTTATGTGTTTTGAGGACTAATTCATTGTATATCAATTATAAAAGACCATAATGCTAGAGGTATCACAGTGCTAAGCTATATGCGCATAACTTAATAGTTAACATTTGGTGTTAATTTGAGGGGTTAGTATTCCAGTTGCAGTACTTGGAGCTGAGATTGTCAAATATTGTCCTCCAGGACTCCTCAAACAATTTGAGCAACTCCTAACTATTGAACTTGGAGTAGTGTGATCCCGTCCTTCATCTTCGTAACATCTCAATGATAATATGTTAGTAATTAAGAGAATATTGTAATTAGTAATTTGTAAAATATATTTATAATAATGGATATGAGTGTGTTTTTTGAGTGTTTCTTTCGATGTATGCAACAAATGTCGAATCACGTAAATCTTTATGTTTCCTTGACAAAATCCTACGACATTAACATCGTTCTTTCAAAATTAGTTTAGAGCAACTTTAATGTGCCCTAAAACTTTGCATAACCTTTCACGTTCTCTTTCTGCAATGAGGCAGAGCTGATGAACTAATTTGTAGGAAAATGTTAGTTAGAATACTTATATATATGTATATGATCCAACTTTGTTAGTTAGAATACTTATATATATGTATAACCTTTCACGTTCTCTTTCTGCAATGAGGCAGAGCTGATGAACTAACATGTACATGTACATTTGACACATAGACATGTTAGTTAGAATACTTATATATATGTATATGATCCAACTTTGATGTGGCAGTTTGCATTTTCACTCCTATTATGCTCTTTCTCTTAATTTGCTAAAATGTGAAAAATGCAGCTATTTCTTTGAAAAATACAGCTATTTCCCTTAATTTGTCATTTTTCGTGTATAACAGTATTTCAAAAATGTGATATTCCATGATGTTTGTGCAATATTCATTAATTTGCTCATTTTTCCTTTGGAACAATTTTTTTACAAGATACGTTATTTAACTCGTGCGAAGCATGGGTTTGTAACTAGTTTAAAAGAAAAATAAGGGATGTTAGTGTCCACTTAAAAATTAAAGCAGGTCTGTTTGTGCTATTTAGAAAGATCTTAGAAGAGGTTGGTGTAATTTTCCCTAAATTGAATACCTAAATGAGTTTTGTAAAATACAATAATATCTAAAATTGTCTCTTGTATTTTTATTCTTTTTTCTATTTCAATATTGTACTAATTTAACTATGATGAATTACTTTTCTGTATAATAAAATAGAAAATTTCTATTGACACATTAGGTTAGGCTGAAAAACACATGTAAAAGACGAAAATACCCCTCAATAGTTAATTGTCTAGAAAAAATAAAACCGGCTGCAGTTAACTACCGAGATTGGAAGATTTTGGGGCTCAATAAGATTTAGCCTTGAATGACCTGTAAATGACATTGTGTGCTTTAAGATTTAGATCCCTTGAAAAAGAAAGTAGTGAAGTAAGATCCAGGAATTCTTCTATTGAAGTTATCCGCTTCAAGCTTTAATAAGAAAGAATAGCTTTTCTTCAGTTGGTAGTTAACTGCCGAAATCTAATTTAATCTTTCGGCACTTAAGTGTCGTGGAAATCATCACTCTTCAACTCTTGAACCATCTTCACGATCCAATATCTGCAAATTCTTGTGAAACCAAGTGGCACACAAACACTCAATATCTTTAGAAGAAATGAAAGAAACGAAGGGAAGATCCTTGTTGGAAGCTATCGGATAATTGTGATGTGTTGAATCAGTAGACATATATTCTTATTCATTTATGTTATGTATTTTTGGTATAAAGTGTATCACAGAGAAAATTGAGCAAGCTTTTCTTAGGGTTAATAAAATTGGGTTTTTTAAATTTTATATAATCTGGGTTAAAGCCATTTGCACGATTATTCTTCTTGAGAGGAAGCTTTTCTTGTGCGATTTTATCATCAAGCTTTTCTTGTACGATTATTCTTCTCCCTTCTTGTGTGGTTTTCTTGAGAGGAAGTATTGATACTGATGATTTCTACTGCACTTAAGTGCCGAAGGATTAAATTAGATTTCGGCAGTTTTATTTTTCCTCGGCAGTTAGGGGTGGGAACAGGTCAGGCCATTCGACAAGGGCCTACAGCCTAGCCTATTTAAAGCCTAGCTCGGCCCAGTTCGTTTAATAAAAAGGCCAGGCTCAAGCTTTTCATAAAGCCTATTTACTTAAATAGGCTAGGCTAAGGCTTACAAAAAAGCCTATTAAGTCTGTCGGGCCGGCCTATTAAACTTTTTATATATAATATATCTTTTATTATTGATAATGTTGATGCTTTTTTTATAAACTCAAGCTTTCATATAATTTGGCTATTTAGTAGCAGGTATATTTGTGTGATTAGCTCTTCGTAAGTATTTGTTATTTAGTATAAGTCATATTTGTGTGCTTTAGGCCTTCATAAGTTTTGGCCTATTTAGTGGTAGGCTTATAGATGTTGTTAGGCCTTAGTGTAAAATAGGCTTTTAAATAGGCTTTCAGGCTTCGTCAGACCTTTAAAAAGGCCAGGCCAGACGTTGAAAATAAGCCTATGACGGGTAATAGGTCAGACTCAGGCCTATAATTTTTGAAGTAGGCCAAGCTTAGGCCTTACAAAGCCCGGCCCGGCCTAGCCCATTTCCACCTCTATCGGCAGTTAACTATCGAAGGGTATTTTAATCTTTTACATGTGTTTTTAGCCTAACCAAATGTGTCAACATCAATTTTCAATAAAATATCGGTGGTGTTTAAGGTACCAAAGTTGATCTTTTTGTGTATAGTACAAAAAGGTTATTTTTACCCATGATAGCAAGTTGTCCTGTAATGTTAAAAATACTAAATACATCCCACAAGTTATTTATTATATCATTCATGAGTGACCACAACACTTAATAATATTATGTTACTACCCACTTGATTATCCTCTTCTATTTTAGGTTTAATTGGTCTTTTGGTCCCTTAAATAATTTAATGTTTACATTTTGGTCCCATTTCTTGTAAAATCCAAAATTTGGTCCCTCAAGTTAACCTCTGTTAGCCAAATTGATCCCCTCCGTTAGTTTATCTAAATTTTTTGATATGATTTTAACCATTTGATTGCATGTCCATTGTATTTAATAGTGAATCGTCAGCAAAATC
>Ga0315914_1008506_pt1 | contig 13664 bp, 13 predicted proteins | sample MpolenodulesMG_FD_203920 | JGI IMG/M metagenome (GOLD analysis project Ga0315914, IMG submission 203920) | Medicago polymorpha root nodule microbial communities from Los Angeles, California, United States - elongated nodules | ecosystem: Host-associated > Plants > Roots > Nodule | place: USA...
AACCACTGCAACAACAACACATTGGTTGATACATGGGGGATGCTGGTTCAAAACCCACTAGGACCTTTTTTTTTTGAATAAAAAAAGAAAAATTCACTATGAATAGAAAAGGGAGGCATTCAAGGGATCAAACACAGAAACCTATGAAATATTGAGGGACCGCATAACCACTGTAACAACAACACATTTGTTGAAATATCAAGCATAATATGAAATTTATATAAAACCTGGGGGGTGCATTGGCACCTAGGAGTCTCCAAAGAGATCCGCCCTGCTCACGACCAAAAAAAATTGTGATCGGTTGAGAATGTAAATTTTGAATACGGAGCTTAATTGTTTTGATGCATTTGTCTCATACTAAAGCATTAAAATTAAGAACTTTTTTTTAAGTTGAAGCATAATCTCATTTGATTGATGCTCTTTTTATTCCGCAAGCTATCGTTTAATTCCTTAGCCTATTTTCACATACTAGATTATTTATTTGAAAGATATTAATATTAAATTGATATTTAAGTAGACTAACATGTCATATCTAGTTTTTACAAAATTTAAGTTCAAACTTAAAACCGAGTACTTGACAAATACTTGAAATAGTTTTTTTTTTTTTAGATGTGTGTTATTTGAACAACTATTTGAGACAATTTGGTGACAACTTTTTTTCTCTCTCTTTTTATTGGTCAAAAACATTGAAAAGAGAAAAATGGAGAAAGAGAATAAAAACATAACTTGAGTAAGAGAGATAAAATTTACAAATATCATTTCTCTTTTTTGTGTTAACCTTTTGATTCCAATGGGAAGAGGTTCCTTGTATTTTTGAGTTCGATCAAAGATGAGTCAACTTGAACAATGATTGTTCGTCTAACTAGAACATAAACTTGGGTTTTTTGAGACGATTATGACATACTTATAAAAGAATACCAAAATGTCACTTTATTATTACCCCTTTGATACGGATAGCTTTTGAGTTTTCTTTTTATTTAGACAAACTTACTTCTTTTTGTTTAAAAAGGTTGCTTTTGTGTTCTTGGCTTCTTGCTGATATAGAAATAGAATTGGCTCAAGACAAGCTTGGTTTTGAACCACCAGACCAGCTAACAAGGAGGATCATAGTAACGAAAAACAACACAAAATCTTCTTAATAAGCATGCATGAAGATGGAGATCCGTTGAGACATTTGGCGCTATTTGGCGAGTTTGTTTTCAATGGTCTCTCAGCTCCTGGGAAGATGATAGGCTGGCTATCACACAATGAAGTATTGACTCTGGAGATTTTGGAAACTTGGTACAGATTTCGATCTAATGGATACTAGCAATGGCTAAGTATGATGTTCAAGCAAACAAACATAAGATAAACATCATGGAGAACTTTGAATATTTTTATTGGTCTTAAAGCGCTATCATGGAACGGCAAAGATGGCCAAGATAGACAAGACGATGGTTTGGAACAGGTTTTCTGGTCTCAATGTATTCTTTAAATTTGTTTCAAAATTTTCTTTCTTCTTCATAGACAACATACTCATAAAATGTATTTTTTTGCTCTATCAATATGAAGAATACTAGGTAGATTGCTGCTTCTTAGTTGATCTAGTTCAAAAGGCACTAGATAAGAGGCATTTCCTCATCTTCTAGGTAGTATTGTATCATAACTATGACATCAAGCTGGTACACAAAGATTATTACAACAACAAACAAACTGGAAAATGGGACATAACTATGACATCAACCGTATAATTTAACACCAAAATTAAGTGACTAAAGATGCATCCCAAAATACAAACGATGCTTTATTTGAATATCTTATAGGAAGCCTGCTTCAATTCAACTATCAGTGTTGAGGCTGCAAAGTAAAAATGTACAAGTTTCAACCAAGTAGCATAGAGAAAATTCAGAATCCAACTGCAATTCTTCAAAATCAGTAGTGAAAGATTAATAACGAAATTTTATAATACCTGAAAACGTTTCTTGAAAAGATCAACTATTTCCTGAGGATCCACTCTTGTCTGAGTATAAGCACCAATCTTGTTCAACTCCTACAAAAGAAACATTTTCATTCACAAATGAATCTCTTATATGTCTGAACAAAGAGTAGTTTTGATTCTTTTCAACTACATGAGATGAGGGCCATGTTTAAATGGAACAATCTGTTATCTACACTACTTATAAGTTATAAGCTAATGGAGAAATTTTCTTCTACTTCACTATAGATTGAAGATTATGACATTGATGAAAACATACAGATGAAAGCAAAGTAGTACAATTCTCATAAATGAAGTAAGAAATTCTACACAAGTGGTTCTTGTAATGTACCTCAATCCATGTTGCAAGTTTAGGCCTTCCTTCTGTGATGTTGTGCTTGAACACCTCAGCAAGGACAACATCAAATCTTTCAACAAAAGGAATGTAGGCAATATCCACCTGATCAACACACACATTTACAAATTATATGAAGGGAAAACTAAATTCGTTGATATTATCGGATGCATCATGAAGAACATTATATCAATCTACCTGAAACAGCAAATTTCAAAGGAAAACGAAAAATTTCAAAGATCATTGATTTGATTTAAACTCACCAAACTGAATTGACCAAGCAAGAATGGCCCATCATCAAATTTTCCAAGAGCATTCTCCAAGAATTCAATAGCAGGACCTGATTCAAAATAGCTAATTTTAAGGTCTATTCTCCATAATTGAAAAAAAAAATGAAATAGTCTCCTCCATTTATAAGCATAAACATCATACCAGAATGATGCACGGTATCCTCTTTTAATGAATTGAAGAAGTCTCTGGTGAATGTATCAACATGGGATAGCAACTGCTCACCAAACTCTTTCTTGGCAGGATCCTAGAAAATATTTACACTAAAAGTCAATTTTATTGAAAGAAAAAAAAGTTTCAAGCATGACAATATGAAGGTGAGGTTAAGGTTTCTGATGTGTTTCTGCTTCCACAACGGCATCACAATAGACTGTGGTCTCATTAGCCTCAACCAACCTCATAATATCAAGGATCACAATATGACTGATCTAAAACTTTGTCCAATGTCATTAGTTTATTCTAACTATTAAGGTTATGTTTGGATAAATAGTTCATTAAAATGCTTATAACATAAACGCTTATGTATAAGCAATTTTATAATAAAAGATAAAATAAAGTCAAACTATTTTAATATCACCTATGCATTGTTTTCATAAGCTATCATAAAGAGCTTATGAAAATAAGTTGAAAACAACTTGTAACATGTATAAGCTCTAACAAACAGTCTCACATGTGCTTATATAAATAGATAAACTCATAAGTCAATCTAAACATACCCTAAAAAGATATGAGAGGCCATGATGATGGACAAAAAGAGTATTATGTAATGTGCAAATGTTACTTACATTGGGAAACAAAGGTGTTCCTTCAAAGTTGGCATCAACGTATTGGATCAAATCAAGACTTTCTCCCAATACCTTTCCATTGTGCTCCAAAGATGGCACCTATAATATAAGGAAGTGAATTATTAGCTCAGTTCATTCAAGTCACCATTGCAACCTAGCATCCCCTTTAATATCCTATAATTAATAATTAAGTTATAATAACAAAATCACAAACCTTACTTTCAGAGTATACTTTTTCTTTATACCAAGCAGGTCTGTTTTGAAGGTCAAAAGGAACCAATTGGATTTGGTCTTGTAGCCCCTGTAGTTCAATTTCAACAAACGGAATTTTTATTTTGATAGTGAAATAAATAAATAAAACACTTTATGTAGGACTCAAATAAAAAATCTGAAATGGATTAGCTTTGGAATATAGTGAAATAAATAAAACAGAAGGAAGTAACAACCTTGTAGTTCCTAGTGATCCATACACGTTGTGCAAAGGGGCAACTATAACTGGTATACAACCTAAAAAATATACATAAAATAAGAACATGGGCATGCAAAATTCGAATAAAAAATAAATAAGACGAAGGTAGGAGTAGGAATGGGGTAGTTCAAGGAGAGTAAAATAGGATAAGGATAAGCTAGCTAGTGCCTTGATGAAACATGATTTAACTTGATTAATCTTCATTCCACATGTTCTCAAATGAAATGATAATCAATGTCTGTATGTTTTATTCTTTTTGTTGAAAGATAAGTATGAGTGACAAACTAGAGAGAGAAACTGTGGGGGGGAATGGGTCCACCAGGAAAAATGTGAGGGGGGTTTCAAATGGAAAGGCGCCGGCATGTTCAGGTACGGTGGCATCAGGGCGGAGGGTGAGTTTCAAGTATCTCGACAACATCACAACCTCTTTTTTCTTCACCAAGTTCCCGGATGATACGAAACACTCGGCGTTGTGTAAGCTTTTTGCGTGTTATGGTCATGTGGCTGAGGTCTTTGTTCCTAAGAAGTTGGATAGGTGGGGGAGGAAGTTTTGTTTTGTGAAGTTTAAAGATGTTAGGGTACTGGAGGATCTTGAAGCGCGGTTGGAGGAGGTGTGGTTAGGAGATGTCCGGTTGAAGGTTAACCGTGCCCGTTTTGGTAGGGAGGAGCAGAAGGTAAGGGACGGGAGGAGAAGTCTGGAGGTGGAGGAAGGTATTGGAGTTACTACCATACCGGGGAAATCCTTCAAAAACGCTTGGACGTTAGAGAAGGATAATTTTCCGGCCCTGCCAGGGGTGGTTCCATGTTTGGACATTCTCCCTTCTGAGGAGATGTTGGATTATCTGAGTTGGGCTTTTGTGGGTGATCTGGTTCATCAGTTGGAAGCGGTGGAGGTCCAACAAGCGTTGGTCATGGAGGGCATTCAAGGAGTTAAAGTGACTCAGATGGGGGGTAGGAAGGTGTTGCTGCATTTTGAGGGGTTGAAGGATATCGATCCGGTTCGCAACAACCATTTAGAATGGTGAGATTAAATGTTCTGTAAAGTTTATAGATGGAATCCTCATGTGGTAGCAGACAATAGGGTGGTGTGGTTGCTTGTTCATGGTGTCCCTCTTCATGTTTGGGATGAACCACTGTTCAAAAAGGTTGGATCCTTGTTTGGGAAGTTTTTAAATTTTGATGATGACACCATTTCTAGAAGAAGGTTGGATGTGGCCAGGATTCAAGTCTCTTCTAAGAGGAAAGGGGTGATTAATGATCAGCTGAACCTGAAGGTGGTGGGTGTCGATTTTTGTTTGTGGGTGGTGGAGGAAGATGGTGGTAGGAGGTGGCCGCCGGAGCAGGGTGAGATGGGAGGTGAGGAGGCATCCTCCGTCTGTTCACGTGAGGGAGATGTGGTGGGGTTGAAGCTAGGGTGTCAGTCTAGTGATGAGTCTAGCCTTTCGGGATGTGGCTCATTTTCATCAACGGTCTCCTTCTGGTCATTCCTTGAAGCAGACTGGTCAGGGGTCTGATGCAGAAAGAGAAGTGCAGGGTGGTACTTTTGAGGGTTCTCACTCTAGTGGATCCTTAAAAGGGAAACAGGTTTTGCAAGACCCAATTACATGTGCACACGTGGAGGCTAGAGGTGGGGGAGTTGATTACAGGAAAGAGGAAATTGAAGTTTGCATTAGGTCTGAGGGGGACAAGTGGGAGGGTCCCTCAGTTGGTGGGAATGTCAAAAGGGGAGCGGTCTCCCACACACCAGCTTTGTTGGAGGTAGAGATTCCCAACACGCCTGTGATGTCAGCGGTGGGGCCCGCTTGTACTTCTGTGGCCCAGCTGGACCCGGGTTGTGGGTCTTCCAACTCTTTTGGGCCTTCTGCTAGCAAAACCCATTTTTCTGGGGAGGTACAACTGGCATGTAGTGTAACACGGGGGGTGCAGAATCATTTTGTGGATCCTTCTCCGCCACTTTTTTCTGGGGACCAAGCTGAAGGCAGTAGGGTGGCTTTGCAAGAGGTTCACCATGGCAATGTTGCTGGTCCTTTTATTCCTTTGTACCGAGGGAAAGAAGGGGTGTCGGTTAACCATCATATTAGATTTCTTTCGGATGAGTCCGACATTTCGGAATTTAGTGACTCTATTGAGGAGTTGGTGAGTGATGACCAAAGGATGTTGAAGTTGAGACAAAGGAATACATGTAAGAAAAAGTCCTTGTCTTTGGCTAATAAGCATTTGGGGGTGGATTTAGAAGCTCAATTGGGAGGGAGTCCTAAAAGGTGGAAAAAGACAAAAGAAAATATAAGGTTTGCTCGTCTCATAGAAGAACGGTGTCCCATCCGGTGGGAAGGGAGGTGGATTGGAGCGAGGAGGATGCCATGGGTAGGGGAGGTGGACAAGCACAATCTTGGGATGCTAGAGGTTATTATGGCTCCGGTATTGGGCGTGTTTTTGGCAATAAGGGTGAGGTGTGCGAAGACTCTAAATTGTGCAAAGATCATGGTAGTGGGAAGCAACTCAAAGTGCTAGCGGCTAAGAAAGTTCTTGTTACTCAAATGGAGGCGGGGGTTTCTTTTACCATGAAGGAATGTGGCATTATTGGCAAACTTGTAAACCTTGAAGATAAGGCAGTGAAGGCTAAGACTAGAAGGGAGGCTAATGGGGTGGTTTTATGATTGTTTCAACTTTTAATGTACGGAGGTTAGGTGGAAGAATTAAGAAGAATAAGATTCGAGAACTTGTGAGGCTAAATATCATTGATTTTTTGGCGTTACAAGAGACGAAATTAGAAGAGGTAACTCCTTTATGTTTTTCTATTTGGCGGAGTGAAGATTGTGATTGGGTGTTTAGACCTTCGAAAGGTAGTAGTGGTGATATTATTTCTATTTGGAGGAAATCTTGTGCGAGTTTGGTGTCGTCCTTTCAAGGGGAAGGTTATGTGGGGGTTATTTTGGAATGAGGGGTGGAATTAATGTTTATTCCAAATGTGATTTACCGGCAAAGAGACGCTTATGGGAGAACCTTATAAGGGAGCGGAACAATAGGGGAGGTGGAGCTTGGTGTATTCTTGGTGATTTCAATGTGGTGAGGAGAAGAGATGAAAGGAGAGGGGTCAACACGGAGGCTTCTTCGACGCAAGTTTTGGAGATGTTCTTATATAATTCTTTCTTGGGGGATATGGAGTTGGAGGATCTAAATGTTTTGGGTCGCTGCTATACTTGGTATCATCCCAATGGGAGATCTATGAGTAGGATTGATAGAATGCTTGTATCGAAGGAGTGGGGTCAAGTGTGGGGGGAGTATGCTCTTTGGGTGTTGCCGAGAGATGTTTCCGATCATTGTCCCTTGGTACTTAAAAATGGAGGGTGGAATTGGGGGCCAGCACCTTTTCGCTTTAACAACTTTTGGCTACAAAATAGGGACTTTAAAGGGGTGGTAGAGGAGGCTTGGAGGAATCAAAATGTATCCAGTTGGATGAGTTTTGTTTTAAAGGAAAAACTGAAATGTCTTAAAGTCACGCTTAAGGAGTGGAGTAAGGGGGAGTATGGTGGTATGGAAGAAAGGTTGGTTCGGTTAGTGGAGGACATCAAGAATCTTGATGAAAAAGGGGAGGAAGGTACGTTGACGGAGAGGGAAGTAGGCCTTCAGAAGGAGATGTTTGAAGAGTTGTGGAGGCTTCTTAAGGCTAAGGATGCCTTGTTAGCTCAAAGGTCGAGATCGCGGTGGATTAAAGAGGGTGATGCTAATTCAAAGTTTTTTCATAAATGTATTAACTTGAGAAAACAGAGGAACTCGATCAAGGTCCTTAAGGAGAATGATGGGTGGGCGACGTCTCCGTTTGAGGTCCGTAGGAAAGTGGTTAATTATTTTACTAATCACTTTGCGGAGGATAGGTGGGAGAGACCGAGGTTGGATGGTGTTGCCTTTAAGCGTTTAACCGATGGGGAGAATAGGCTTTTGGTAGCTCCTTTTTCTTTGATTGAGATTGAGGAGGTTGTTAGGGAGAATGATGGTGGAAAAAGCCCGGGTTCGGATGGTTACAACTTTGCCTTCGTTAAAGAATTTTGGTATTTAATCAAAAATGAGGTGAGAATTATGTTCGACCAATTCCATGCCAATGAAGTGTTGCCTAAAAGTATGTTGGCGTTTTTTGTGACTTTGATTCCTAAAGTATCCTCTCCGTTGGAATTAAAGGATTTCAGACCAATTTCATTGCTAGGAAGTTTGTATAAATTATTAGCTAAGGTATTGGCTAGGAGACTTGCGGGCATCATGAATTCTATTATTTCTTCATCCCAATCGACCTTTCTTAAAGGTAGACATTTAGTGGATGGGGGCTTGGTGGTGAACGAGTTAGTTGATTTTGCGAAAAAGGCCAAAAAAGAATGCCTTATTTTTAAGGTGGATTTAGAGAAGGCTATGATTCGGTGGATTGGAGTTTTTTGGAGTATATGATGAGGTACGTATGTGTGAGAAGTGGGTGGCATGGATGAAGACTTGTGTTTTTGGTGAGAGTATGTCCGTTCTTGTGAACGGTAGTCCTACGGAGGAGATTTGTATTTACCGTAGTCTTAAGCAAGGGGATCCACTTGCACTTTTTTTTTTCCTTTTAGTGGCGGAAGGTTTTAGTGGCTTGATGAGGAATGCGGTGGACCGTGACTTATTTGAGGGGTTCACTTTTGGTGATAGTGGATTGGTGGTGTCTCATTTGCAACATGCCGATGATACTTTGTGTATTGGTAAGCCAACGGTGGGTAATCTTTGGGCTATCAAGTCCCTTCTTAGAGGCTTTGAGATGACCTCCGGCCTCAAGATTAATTTCTTTAAGAGCTCGTTGATAGGAGTTAATGTGGCAAATGAATTTATGGAGATGACTTGTAATTTTTTGAATTGTAGCCAAGGGAGTGTTCCTTTTAAGTATTTGGGTCTTCCGGTGGGTGCTAATTCGCGTAGTATGTCGACGTGGGAGCCGTTGGTGGAGAATCTTAGCGGAAAGTTGAACTCGTGGGGCCACAAGTATATTAGTTTTGGAGGTAGAATTGTTCTTTTGAATGCGGTTCTTAATGCTATTCCAATTTTTTATTTGTCCTTCTTGAAGCTTCCGGTTCAAGTTTGGAGGAGGCTCGTGAGTATTCAATGGGAATTTTTGTGAGGTGGAGTGGGAGGTGGCAAGAAGATTAGTTGGGTGAAATGGGAGACGGTGTGTCAAACCAAAATTAATGGGGGGTTGGGGGTGAAAGACCTTCGAGTGATGAATATTAGTCTCTTAGCCAAGTGGCAGTGGAGGTTGCTAGATGGGGACATGGCCCTTTGGAAAGATGTTTTGAATGCTAAATATGGTCTCAATGTGGGGAGTTTGTTGGTAGGAGGTTTGAGCGGGAATTTGAGATTGGCATCATATTGGTGGAAGGAGATCCTTAAGCTTGGAGACTTTGGTGAGCTTAATTGGTTTAATTCGGAAGTGGGACGAAGGGTGGGTAATGGGTTATCATCTAGCTTTTGGAACGATAAGTGGTGTGGGGATAGGTGTTTCCGGACAAAGTACCCTAGACTTTATTTGATTTCGACACAAAAGGAGGCGTTGGTGGGGGAGGTGTTGGATATTGGTATGGTTTGGAATTTCACTTGGAGAAGGCATCTTTTTATGTGGGAAGAGGAGGTTCTTGTTACCCTTAACGAGGATTTGGAGGGGGTGAGGTTGTCAAATCAAGCCGATGTGTGGTGGTGGAATTTAGAGGAGACCGGGGTGTTTACGGTCAAATCGGCATATTTGAGGTTGGAGGGTGTGGTTCTTGGTGAGGTGTTGTGGAGGGAGGAAGAGAAGGGGGTCTTCGATAAGTTGTGGAAGATACCGGCGCCTTCGAAGGTGGCGGCTTTCGCTTGGAAGGTTCTTCTTAATCGTGCTCCGACCAAAGCAAATCTTGCGTTGAGAAATGTGTTAGCCTCGGATGCACCCTTATTGTGTGTGTTTTGTAATCGAAGGGAAGAAAATGTTCTACACCTTTTTCTTCATTGCGATGTGGCTTGTGCGGTGTGGTATAAGTTGATGGGGTGGTTAGACCGTGTTTTTATTATTCCTCCGAATCTCTTCATCCATTGGGAGTGTTGGTATTGGGGGGGGTAGCAATAAGAATGTGAGGAAGGGCTTGGGGTTGATTTGGTTGGCGACCGTTGGGGTCTTGTGGAAAGCCCGGAATGACAAAATTTTCAATGATGTAAATTTTGAGGTGGACAAGATGGTGGAGGATGCTAAAGTTTTGGCTTGGAGGTGGATGTTGAGTAGGATGCGTATTCCGGTATGTCTATTTTATGAATGGTGTTGGAACCCTCAATGGTGCCTTCGGTGGGTGTGTATTCGGGTGTAACTTGTGAGCTGTAGGTTTTTCTGTGTTGTTGTTTTGGCTGGCAGCAGTCTGTTTGTTTGGCTTCTGGTTTCTGCGTGGTCTTCAGCCACTACAGGTTCGGTTGGAGGATGCCAAGGTTGGTGCTTTTGTTGGTTTTTCGTAGCCTTGCTGGTCTTTCTTTGTTGCGTGGTTATCGTGGCTAGCTGGGCAGTTTTTTGGTGGTTGCTATCAGGTTCTTTGGGTGCTGGTTCGGCAGTCATGGGAGTTGACACAGGGGTATGCTTGTGGGTTACCATTAGTATATGCTTGCGTCACTTCTCTGCTGGTTTCGCAGCAGCGCTGCTGCTTAGGTTGTTTCTCTCCAGAGGATTGTTCCTTTGGTTCGGGGTGGTTTTTAAGGGGTTTTTGTTCGAGCCGCTGTGATTATGGCAACCGATTTCCCCTTGTATGTATTTTTTTTTCCACCCGAGCTTATTAGTGCATCTTGCACGGGCTTGTTGGTTAATAATATTTTGCCGCTTCAAAAAAAAAAATGTCTATATGTTTTGATATGTCATGAGTAGTTGGGTTAGAGGCTTAACACTTTTTTTCTTCTCTGTTTAAGTAGGGGCGAATCTGCCCTTACTGTAGTGTAATGCATGGGCGACGCATGAAGACCCCAGTAGCTCATCATCAAATTTATTTAATATTTTTTCGACCATTGAACCACGTATAAAATATTTTCATTTTCAAGCTCTAATTCTTCCATGATAAAGAAGGAAAACGGAAAGGAAGTTTAGAATTAGAAATTCAGTTAACTTCAGATAAATTAGAGAGAGAAGAGGCTCGTTGTTAAGTGTATGGATGAATGTTCTTTCTATATGATGATGAGTAAATCTACTAATAAGAGCTATTATTATTACGAATTGTTAGTTTAGAGTTTTCGCATACATTTCATAAAACTGCCAAGGCCATGAGACTAGAGGAAGAAGTGTCATGGTGAGACAATGAAGGAATCTCTCTATGATTAGCTGCTGGATATAGGGAGAATATGAAAAAACTTACGAGGAAGCATGGAAGATCATGACTAATACATGTTATTTCCACCTTCAATATGGACCAGAGAAGCTGATATAGACTATAGTACTCACACATGTTGCGACTTGCAAGTCAATAACATGTGAGTTTTTTAACATGTCCATCTAAGAATATAGATACATGTCTATTATATCCCTTGTAGATGATCTAAAGTTTTACGTGACTAATATGATAGTTAGACTTACGGATTATATTATTAGATATGTGGTCCCTAGTCTGGAGATGTGAACAATATATTATAAATAAGGAGGGCGAAACATTATTGTAGAGATTATATTTATTTGGAATTCCCAGCTTTCAACACGATATAATTTTTACACAATAATAAATCATTGATGACACAGGTCTCAAATTTTATTAAATATTATTAACATACTATACAGTTACAAGTAGGATAATACCGTATTTTGATCAGTCATCACAAGCTGGTACAGCAACATCAGTACAACACCAAACAAACAAGAAAGCGAAACATAACAAAGACATAAACCTATAACACACCAAGATTTGACTGAATATGCATCCTACTACACCAAACGATGCTTTATAGGAATATCTCAGAGGAAGTCTGCTGCAGTTCAACTTTCACTGTTGAGGCTGCATAATAGAAATGTACAAGTTTCAACCAAGTAGCAAAGAGAACAGTCAGAATCAAATCACAATTCTTCAAAACCAATAGTGATAAAGAGATTCATAACAAAAAATTTAATACCATATGACGTTCCTTGAATTTATCAACAATTATTTGAGGATCCACTCTTGTCTGTGTATAAGCATCAATCTTGTTCAGCTCCTACAAAAAAAAAAACATTTTCATTAACAAAAATGAATCTCTCTTATGTCTGCAGAGTTAGTAGTTAGTTTAGTTAGTTCTACTTCTTTTCAAATGCATCATTGTCTGCTAATGGATTAATTTTCTTCTACTTTGGATTAAAGATTATGGTGAATGCATACAAATGAAAGCAAACCTAATGGATAAATTTTCTTCTACTTTGGATCAAAGATTATGGTGAATACATACAAATGAAAGCAAACTAATGATGCATCCCCATTTTATAACTTTCCCAGGTGGGATTTGAACATGTCCCTTGAGGTTACGAAATCAAGCTCTTACCAAGAGCCGACACCTCTTGGACATAGGAAATTTTACATAATTGATTCTTGTATACCTCAATCCATGTTGCAAGTTTAGGCCTTCCTTCTGTGATGTCATGCTTGAACACCTCAGCAAGGACAATATGAAATCTTTCAACAAATGGAATGTAGGCAATATCCACCTGATCAACACAAGCATTTACAAATTATATCAGATGCATCATGAGAACATTATAACAATCTACCTGAAAGGCAGCAAATTTCAAAGGAAAAAGAATATTTTTTCCAAGATCATTGATTTGATTTAAACTCACAAGACTGAATTGACCAAGAAAGAATGGTCCGTCATCAAATTTACCAAGAGCATTCTCCAAGAAATCAGAAGCAGGACCTGATTCAAAATAACCATTTTAAAAATCTATTTTATATTTTTTTTAAAAGATAACACACTTTCCTCCATTTATAAACTTAAAATAATCTTACTGGTTTGTTTCACGGTATCCCCCTTTACTGACTTGACAGTGTCTTGGGTGAATGTATCAACATGGGATAACAACTGCTCACCAAACTCTTTCTTGGCAGGATGATCCTACAAAGTTTTATACTAAATATCAATTTTATCATATAAAAAAAGGTTTCATTTGTGAGCTGAGGCACATAACTAAATGTTATCCAAGCCATGATATACAAAGTAAAAATTGAAAATGTTAAAAAGTGAACAGACAAGATATCTGGTGTTTTAGCAGCCGCAACATGATCACAATTGATCGTGGTGTTAAAACCTTGGTTAACATCATTAGTTCATTCTAAGTACGAAAATGAGATGACAGGCCATGATGATGGACAAAAAGAGAATTTAATGTGCAATTCTAATTCTAATTACTTACATTGGGAAACAAAGGTGTTCCTTCAAAGTTAGCATCAACATATTTGATCAAATCAAGACTTTCTCCCAATACCTTACCATTGTGCTCCAAAGATGGAACCTATTAGTGTCAGGAAGATAAAGATATTAGCTCCGTCAATTTAAGTCACCACCATTGCAATTTAGTATCCAATTTAATGTCCTCAATTACGATGTACAAACCTTGCCTTTAGGATATACTTTTTCCTTGTACCAAGCAGGCTTGTTTGAAAGGTCGATAGGAACCAATTCAATCTTGTCTTGTAACCCCTGTAGTTCAATTTCGACAAACAGAATTAAAAAACAGAACTGACAAAGACTAAATATTATATAATCAAGGCAAAACTACATTTGTTGTCCCATAACTTAATTTTAGATAACGATTCCATCCTGTATATTTTTTTCAAGTCA
>Ga0315914_1008507_pt1 | contig 13661 bp, 2 predicted proteins | sample MpolenodulesMG_FD_203920 | JGI IMG/M metagenome (GOLD analysis project Ga0315914, IMG submission 203920) | Medicago polymorpha root nodule microbial communities from Los Angeles, California, United States - elongated nodules | ecosystem: Host-associated > Plants > Roots > Nodule | place: USA...
GAGCAAGTCAAGCCAATAAAAACACTACACCTGTCTTATATGTCGGAATATTTCGCTGAGTTTAACATTTTCCTTTTTTTAATCACTACTAACAAACTCTCATTTTTGGTTTCCAATCTATTTCCTAAAATATATAAAAATAATAAATAATTTTAAATATGCCATTTTAATCTTTAAAACATATGGAAAAAATGTATCTCACTAATTCCCAACATTTTAATAGAAAAAACTTTTAAGTCCTCGTAAACATAGCTCAATTGACAGAGACAAGTAGTTGAGGTTTAAACTCTGCATACTCCATTTATTCATCTTAATAAATGAATTTTAACCACTAAACTATTTGACAAAAACACTTTAAAAAAATAGAAAAAATCTAAAATATAATTTTTATATATTTTAGAAATAATTTGTTATTGCCTAAAAAAATTTGTTTTGTTATTTTACTTTTTAAAAAAAATAAAAAATTGTTTATTTATTTGAAGTACTAAATTAATAGCAGTGCCTTTTCTCTTTTGACTGAAATTAATAGTCGTGTCTGAACGAAAACATTGTATTGTATGTGCAAAAGTTCAAATAAGCAAGCGTGCGTGTAACCAAAAAATTAAGCGGGCACACTCAGCGTGAACCAACAGAAATCCGTTCAAAAAGTTAACTCCACAAAGAGAATCGCCATAATCAACTTCTTAAGCTTCATTCAGAGCGCATTTGATTTGAAGAAAGAAAAAATCGAAAATCTCTTGGTACAATCCAAAATCCAAATGAAAGCGAAAACGGTTAAAGCAAATTGGAGCTTGAGAACGAAGAAATTCGGTTTACCTTCTGTTTTCCTCTTATGCATCTTCTTCTTTCTCGCTGGTTTCTTCGGTTTCAGTTTCTTCCATCACTCTCAGGTTTTTTCTTCTTCTCAATTTTAATCATATTCATCTAGATTTTAAGCTTGTTTATCTTCTGATTTTGTTTTTGTTTTACTGGAAATTGTTCGAAGTAATGGATCGGTGAGTTTTTCAGGAAGATGAGTATGGCGTCAGAGTGAGATTGCTGGAAAAATCGGTGAAGGATGAGACGGAGCATCGTTTGTTGCATGCTGGAGAGTCCGGTGATAATTTCCTTACTTCGATTCCTTTTCAGGTTTGTGAATTCTTTCGTCAAGCGTTCATGATTTTTCTGTTTACATGTTGTTCGGTTAGGTTAGTTAAAATCAGCAATTCATCGGTTGAGATGATTGTGGCACTTTAAGCTGTTTGAAGTTGTGAAATGTTAGTCTAATTAATTGGTTGAATCATTTGATTTTGGTGAATTTGACTTTATATTTTGATCAATGTGCCACCGACACTTCTGGTCGAAGGCGTTCCCGGTGTCCCACACTGGCATACATGATTACATTCAATTATGTCATTTGTTTTCAAATAATCATCGGTGTCGACGAGCTGTTGTGTCCGGTGTCCGTGTGTTTGTGCTTCATAAATATTGATTAGGATTGGTAAATAGCGCCTATAGGGGCGCTACATTGGTATAGCGTAGCAAAATTTGAATAAATTGTTATTGTTTTGGGATACGCTATTTAGTAACTCTAGCATTACCGCATAGCGGAATTTAGTCAAACCTCTTTTTGTTTATTCGATCCGCGATTGACATCACAGATTTTGATTTCATAGATTTTTTATGCGAATGATTATAAATCTCAAATTTATTCTTTTCAGTGTTACTTGAATAGGATCGATATTGAGCTCATGATTCTACTTCATGATTGATTTGAGCTTTGACACTCAAATGTAACTTTGATTTGTGTTCCTCAGGTTTTGAGCTGGAACCCTCGCGCTTTATACTTTCCTAAATTTGCAAGTGCAGAACAATGTGATAGCATAATTGGGATGGCAAAGGCAGAGCTTTCACCATCAAGGTTGATGTTACGCGAGGGAGAAACAGAGGAAGGTACAAAGGGAATCAGAACAAGGTAGTGTGTATGTTATTTGTGAGTAGAATAATTAACTACATGGTTTTGTAACAAATTTAAATGGTTAACTGTGTGATTTAATCACAAATTGGAGAAACGGTCAATAAGACTCACAGAAATAGAAAATCACAAGAAATAAGCTATTGTTTGGAATGACTAAGATAATCAACTTATAAATGTATTGTAACTGGTTTGGATTATGGTGAGTCTGACATAGATTTTCTGTTTATGAGAATTGAGAAATTGAGATGCTATCTATTTTATTCCTTTATGTTTGCTCTTCTATTTCTTGCATCTAATTTGATCAATGAACTTTTCGATGAGAATATCAACACATCTTGTTTTGATTGACTTCTCCAGTCCTGACTTCTTCTCTACTAGTGAGTGGAAGACTTCATGCAGTTCTTGGATCATAGGCTTTGTAAACTTGTTAAGTTTTGAACTGAATTTCTTCAACATAATGTCCTCAAGTGATCCTTTAATGTTTCAATACATGAGGTTTTCCAAATATATTATTTTTTATTCGCTTTTTTGTGGTCATATACATCCCATGATTCACTTTAAATTGATGATTATGCTTATGAGGAGTGAGGACCTTCTAAAATCCAACATCATTATGTCACAGTGATAGTTCCATGAAATCATATCAGGAGCTTATGTATTCATCTTTTTCAACAGCTCTGGTATGTTTATCAGCGCTTCTGAGGACAAGACGGGTCTTTTAGAAGTCATTGACGAGAAAATTGCCAGAGCAGCAAAAATTCCCAAGACTCATGGAGAGGTAACATTCTTATTATGCCCCCCTACTGCTTGCTTGCTAATGTAAGAACAGAATAATCAAAAAGCTTGTCAATTTCATTCACCAAAAATATTTCTCACATCACATGCTCTGTAGCTTCACTTAGTTACTTTATGTATTAATGTTGCATGAATGTTAGTTACTTTACTTCCTTCCAACACTGCTTTTCTGTTTCACCATTTCCCCCCCAAAACAGAATTAAAATGTTTACTTATTTCCAACTAAGACCAACAATCTGTTATCTGTGAAGGTAGAAAGGAATGTCAAGACTTAATGTGTAAAATATAACTGCAGTAATCCTGTTAATGCTTTTGCGTGATGCAGAACAAATATATTAACAGTGAACTTAATATTCAACATAACAATGGCATTTCTTCCCAAGGGGTCATTTTTGCAACAAACATAGATTTCCATTACATGAAAGACATGTTTGTAGATGGAAATGGTGCATTACAATTAATACATAATGGTATTGATGAGGACTCATCATGTTTACCAGAGAATCAATTCACAAAACTTTTACCATTTCAGACCGTAATTTTTGTTACTCGTGGTCAAAGTAAGAATAAATATCTGCACAAAATCTATATGACAAGATATGATTGGGATATTACACCATCAATGTATACTATTAGTAATAATTAAATTCTTGAGTATGAGTATTAGGTTCCTTTTATCTCCAATCAAGTTCTTTTTTATTTTGTTGAAATTGAAAACCTCTTCTTTTCAGGATGATTTCTAAATTATCTGAGGAATCACCATGTTTCAGGCATATAACATCCTCCGCTATAAGGTTGGACAAAAATATAACTCTCACTATGATGCATTCAATCCCGCGGAATATGGCCCACAAGAGAGCCAAAGGGTAAGTTAGAACAAAACTAGTACATTTTTGTAGTTGTTCTAATTCATAATTTATGATTATTAGAAATAGACTTAATTACGCTTTTGGTCCCCCCTATTATATCAAACTCATGAAAATAGTCATTTATTTTTTAATTGAACTTTTTGATCCTCTATTTTTACATTTGTTGCAATTTTAGTTATATAACACATGTTTTTTGCACTAAAAAAATGGTGATTTGTTGCCCCAGTGGTGAATCTAAAGACAATATCACTTTTGTGGCCAAAGTTCACCTTTCTTTAGGATCAAAGTCCCCATTATAGGCACACACAAAAAACACGGGTTGGGAGAAAAGTTGCAGCAAATATGAAAACAGAGGGATCAAAAAGTTTGGTTTTAAAATAGGGGGACTATTTTTGAGTTTAATAAAATAGGGTGACTAAAAATGCAATTAAACCTTGTAAATAATAATGCCTTTAGAGTTCATCTTCTATAATTGGATTTTCTACCTTTCCCGTCTCTACCTTTGCGTGACTTAAGGCAAAAAAAGGAGATAGAAATTCGAAAAATATGGAGGGAAAAGACGAGAGATAGGAAGAAAGTTAGGTGTCTTTCCCCCCTTAAAAGTAGACAATCCTTACCCCTCATCGTCTACCCACTGACACAGAGACTTATCAAGTGTGCAGAATTTGACTCATTTATAAATTCCAAGAGAAGTCATCTTTTATAAAAAAAAATTGAGAGAAGTCATCTTTTATAATATTCATCTAAAAAAAATTATATTGATTCATTTATAAATTCCAAGAGAAACACACTTGATAAGCGAGTCACCCACTCCTTATATATACATGAATATCACTAAAATCAATATTATTAATCTGTCACTCATAACTTGATTGGTGGGTCACTCATCTTACTAGTTGAATTATTGTATATTAGTAAAAATAAATTATATTGGTTCATTTTTATTCAAAAATAATAATAATTATATTGATTCATTTATACATTCCAAGAGAAACACACTTGATAAACGAGTCACTCATCATCTTTTTTTTAGCCACTTGAAAACTTACACACATAAGTTGATGTGTCGGAGTTCGAATCCCAATCACGGCGCATAACTTGTGAACTCAAGCCACTCATCTTACTAGATGAATTAATGTAGATTAGATATCTTAGAAACTCGTAACTTGTAATTTGGATACTTACAAATAAATTCTAATTGGCAAATGCTAACATGTTTTAGGCATATAGAAATATTCATCGTAAAAGTTAATATAACAATATTTGGCTTAAAAATCGTGCGTTAAACTTTGGAAAAACTTGTTATTTTCAAAACAAAATTGTCCTTAAAGCGCAAGTTAGCAAGAATCATTCTAACTATACTAGTTCATACTAAATTCATACAATATTTCGGTAGACACTCATATCTATTTTTAACTTCATTTTTTTCATATAAAATATCATTTTCATTACCAAAATAATAATCATTAGAATATTTTTTAATGCCATATATCGATTCATTTATAAATTTTTTATTGAATAAATTTAGTTGAGAATGGGTTACCAGAGGACCTTAAAATTTTACATTTACATTCCTCTAAGGACATTGATTGAACGAATTTGATGGATTCGATATGATATAAACTGATTTTCACTAGTTCTCATGCACATTCAATCCAATTAGAGGCTTAGACGGATCGTATGATTTGTTCCGTATATGACTGGTCTATCCAACTGTTTTTTACTCAGAATGTCGGTTTTGGTTACCATGCAGGTGGCTTCATTTTTGCTGTATTTAACAGATGTTCCAGAAGGTGGGGAGACCATGTTTCCGTTTGAGGTAAAATCTACTTTGTCTCTGCATCTCGACTCACATAATTAGCTACGCACTTTACTAATTTGTGCATTATTATTGTGTAGAATGGGTTGAACATGGACAGTAGCTATAATTTTGAGGATTGCATTGGTTTAAAAATCAAGCCACTGAAAGGAGACGGACTTCTATTTTATTCGTTGTTCCCTAATGGTACAATTGATCCGGTTAGTATTTTTATTCTTGACATGTTCGATACAATCACTTTTCTTACTCGTCTTCTGGGCAACACTAATGAGTAATGAAATGAAGACTTGAGAACAACGTTTCTGAGATAATTCATATCGATTTCATATTGAGCGAGGATCAAAGTTATCCATACCACTAATCAAATAATGATAGGTAAGAGAAAGGGTGAAAAGGATTGTAATTGGCAAGTCGGTTGGACTGTATAACTTGCATATTTAAGGTTTGAATGGGGCTAACAGATTAAGGTATAAGACAACTCAGAATTTCAAGATTTTAGGTGTAAAATTACGTCTGATGATTGAAGACAAACTGTTTAATTTTTGAGTAAATTACACTATCATCTCCTCTTATGTCAAAATATACACTTCCCTCTCCTCTTTAGCAAAACATATTAGAAAAAATTACACTCCCCTTCCTTGAGAGAAGCTTGAATTACATTCCCCTCCTTGTAATGTTAAAATCTACACTTCACTCCTTTAATATTTTTTATTTTTATTTTTAATACAATACAAAATTAATTAATTTTTAAAATTACCAAACCAATGAGTTATGGGTAATAAAAAATGTATTTTATATTCTAAATCATTAAGTTAATAATAAAATAATCAAACTTTTTTTAAGATTGATATTAATTAAAAAGAAATGATTACTTTTTCTTGAATGATGGATCGAAATTTGTAGATATCATAAAAAATATTTATTTATGTATATATGGATTGAAATATAGTACTTAAATAATTCTTAGGGGAGGGGATTGTAATCCAAACATCTCTTAGGGGAGGGGAGTATAATTTAATTAAGGTTTTTACTTTTAAAGAAGGGGAGTGTATATTATAAGGGGAGGGGTGTGTAATTTATTCTTTATTTTTTTTATGAACTTACAAGTAAATAATCTCTCAAATTATGTTAATATATTTATCTACATAACTGCAAAAGTTATAGAGAAACTGAATTCAGCTGTCATTTAATTAAATTTCAAAAGAAAATAATGAGTAGGGATTAAGACAAGAGATTAGGAGACTTACATCACAGAAAATCAACTATTGATTTTTTCTTTTTGAGGGAAACTATTGATGTTATGAGTGAGACGAATCGAAAAGACTTGCGTATAGTTTTTACTAATTTGAAAAAATAAAGTAGAGAAAATGAGGATTGATATATATATTTCTGTATTTTTAAATAATCAAACAATATGAGGTATTTCAAACTGGAGGTTCTCTAGAATTTCAAACTTGAAAGAAAAGACATAAAAAGATGTTTCAACACTATTCCTTCAAGTTGAAATTTATAGCCTTCAATGAAATACTTTTACTAGGTGGGTGAGAGGAAGGATCACTCACTTGCAACCGTTGTGAATCTCAGCATGTAATACTAATTATGCCTGCTAAATTTAAAAAATACTTTTGATCTCATGCACGTTGTTTGACGATCTTTCTATATAATCTTTGGCAGACATCACTCCATGGGAGCTGCCCCGTGATTAAAGGGGAGAAGTGGGTAGCTACAAAGTGGATAAGGGAACAACTACATTATGATGAATAGATGAATGGCACCTGAAATTGGGATTCAGAGTCTTACCGATACAGAGATAGTATTTAATTTATGATTTCTATCATATAGTTAATTATCGATAGTCAGATGAATAATAAGGTCTAAAATCTGATTAGACGCTGGAATTGTAAAGCAAGACTGTACATTAAATATATGATACACGCACCATGAACTTAACTTCCTAATAGATGGTAAATCCAAAGCCCTCTCACTTTTTTTGTTGTTGTTGTAATTAATCTAGACTCTTGCCCTTTATTTTTGTTTAACCAATTTAGAGTTAAAGCAATCTGGAGTAACATTTGCCCTTTATTTTTGTTAAAACCACTTGTAAAAGGTGTGAAATGTATAGAAGAGTGGGAGTATAACTGAAACTACTAGTAAATATTACTCACTATTCAAAGTTCACTGTTTAGTTGGATACTACTCTTGACAGTGCCAACTGATATCTTCTAGAGACCGCAGCAATTTCAATAAGTTGTGTGAAACGCAACCGATTTGGCAAACACAATTGCTATTCAAAGTTACAACCTTTTTTTTAATATACCTTAGGTCTTTAATCTCTACTTTTTATATTTGCAGATCAACCAGAAAAAGAAAAAAATTAACTTCAAAGCAAACATTGGTCTCCATCTGAAAAAATTCCTTCAGACATTAAATTGTGATTGTTATGATGAGTTTGGATTAACTTCAAAAGAAATACTTTTTTTTTGAAAGAAAAGAAAATAAATACTTTTATAACCTACAGAAATAACTACTCCTCCTGATAGGTGAAAAAACATTAAACTAACATCTATTTATCAGGAAGTTTTTTTACATTGCTCCTTTTGGTATAATACAAGCACAAATAGAAGAATAAGCATACCTACCTACTTGCTAGATTTGTGTACCCCACATTAATAAAAATCACATTAACACGGTTGCAAGTGTTGACACCATAAAAACTTTTTTCTTTTTTGCTCAGAACTTGTTAGCATGCAAGGATTAGTCAGGTGTTATATAGGTTATACTAATACTAATACTGATACACTAAATTCTCTATAACTAACAATCCCAACTCACATTAGTGACGCTAACAAAGCCTAAATGATAAGAATCAATTTTCACCTTGTGATCTTCATGTGCATTTCCAGAGAAACTTCCATGTTCCTCCGTTTGCAAATTGTGATAGCGGCTTCAGATGCTTGCTTAGTTGATCATATCGGAGATAAGCAAACACAAGGAGAAAAGAATGGAAGTTACAATATATCGGCTGAATCATAAGCCCATTAGTCTTCCATAATTTGAAATGGTAGACATGAAGTAGAAGAGAACTTGTTATCACAGACTGAATTCAAAGAATGAATTAAACTGTGAAGTTTCAATGTTCAGTCTCCTTAACAGAAAGTACCCCAATAACAGTCCAGTTCAGCATTCACTAAAAGCTGATGCTGTATTCACTAATAGTTGATGTTGTGTTTCTCTGATTTCCTTTCACTCTTGCCTGCATTTTCAATTTCATCATCTAAGTTATTAATCTTTTTACACCCCGTAGTAGTGTGCAACGAGAGAACCAGTTGTATCCACCACTACCCAAATCCTGCAAAAGGGGGTGTATATATGCATTCACTGTTTATGCCAGTTGTTATAAGGTTGCTTCCCACATTGCTTCAGGGCATGCATGCATCCAGCTGCTAATAACAAACCAAACGCACCAAACGCCATTAGAGTTGCATTTCCAACATTTCGATAATAGCCACCCTGCAACAGTAGAAAGGAAGTTTATATGACAGAAAATACAAATAAAATGATTGAGAAATACTTTTTTTTTCTTCATAAAATCATTTTTAGACAGATGCATTGAGAATATTGCAAACATATATTCAAGAGATGGATTACCCTGGTAGCCTTTTTCCAAGGGTAGCAAAAGTGAATTATCAATCAATTATTGCTTGTTGAATATGTTTAATGAAAATTTCCGAACATTTATAATAAAACTAACAATAAGTAATAAATACTAAATAACTTAGGAACATAACCTTGTTCCAGAAAAAACAACTAAGAAACAGAACCCTTGCGGTACCACAACTCCCCTTAAGGCTCTGTTTGCGAGTTTGGAGGGAGGGGAGGAAAGGGATTTGGGTAAAAGGAATGAAGAAGTAAAAGTGATGAAGGGCTTTGGGAGGGGATGACTTTGGGGGGTTTATTATTGTACCGTAGGAGGATTTTGGAGGATTTATATAATTTCTTCGAATTCAATCTGTTGTTATAATACTCTCAAAATTAAATATATTAATCATAAACATTCGTTTATCATTCTCTACAAAATCACTATTTCAAAAAAGATGGAAGATCTCTCTATTTTTCACTCTACTGTCTACTCCCCTCCCCCCAATCCCGCAAACAGAGCCTAAAGGTATATTACACCTAAAATATCATTCTATGGATTTAATTTAACCCTTCTTTGTGAACCTAATATGTAGGCAATATCACCCTATAAGCTAATAAACTTCAGGGACAAGGTGGGGGCAATCAAAAAAGTTATGGCCAATTTCAAAGCAGTGGCAGCCAGCTTGATAAATTATTTCATAGATGACTCTTGATGGCACAATAAGAATTTAAACAAGGACTAGTATCTGTTACTTTTACTAACAACGGAAGAATTTAAACAGGGCCACTCTTGAATAGCAAATTCTTATGCCATCGACTCCACAATTATGCCATTCTAACTTCAAAACCTCAAAAATTTATCTTTACTCATACGATATGGCTCATGTCAACTCATGTTAATAATGCCAAAATGGATAATTAAACGTTTCCTACAATTCAGAAAAAGAAAAAAAATTATGCATAAATACACACCTGCACCACAGATAGCAGAATTGCAGCATTTGCAGGGGCAAGAGAGAGCCCCATCATCCCTCCACGCAATTCATTAGGTACATACCTGCAAACAAGGAAATTAAAAATATAAATCCATTATTGAGCAAACAAATAAGCACAACTATTTGTAATGAGATTACATGGTCCTCAGTCTAGCAAGTGATGGTAAAACGAAGCCAACACAAGCATGAAACAAGCTAAAAAGTGTCACCAGAACTCCAATTTCCTGCACATGAAAAATTGATGAGTCAAATGTAGACTTCAAGATTGAAAATCTGACCAAAAGTATATTTGAGACTTTTTAAAGACAATAATAACTGCACCTGATAGTCATAGGCCACAATAGACAAGAGAACAGCCAATATGATGTATGCAAATACTAGGCAGTCCTCAATTCTAAGTGATGATGGTCCACTAGTGAGACACGGAAAAACAGTGCTTCCTAGCATCCTTGAGCCCAAAAAGCATGTAAATATCAATCCTAATTGCACTTCTCGTCCATCAGCCTAAAATCACATGCATTAAGAGCACATAAATATATACTGAAACTGAAAATATAACAGGTTCAATAACATGAAGCATTTTATTCAAAAAGATTCAATCATGGATACATCTTCCTAAAATAATGAACTGAACAACAAAATCCCTTATTAATTTCTGAATTAAGTTCATTTCTAGGTTCGCCAATACAAAAGATCCTGAACAAAAGTAATCCAGTAAAACATTCACCCAATGCAATATGCTCATGTTCAAATTGTTTCAAATATTCTCCAAATAAATTGAAGACACTGTATATCACAAGCTATACTCTAAAATTTTGATATCATACCACCACAGTAGGTGCCCAAAGAATCCAAAAAAGTCCAATGGAGAAGTGAAGGCTAGTCTGTGCCCAGGTCAACAGCCATATCCTTTTATCTGTGGATTATAAATCATAATCAGTATGTCATTCAGGTCTAATACAGCTTGAAAATGAAACTAAAATAAAAACAAGATCGAACTGTTGAAAAGGAAAATTGCATATAAAAAGATCACAAGCAAATGGTTGATCATCAGAAACTTAACAATTGCAAAAGAGCAAAACAAATTCCGAGATACATTTTCATGCTGTCAAAAAGGTTAAATCTCAGCCATTAGATCCAAATTTAATACAGTTGAACAACTACGGGTATATTTCCTGTCTTATGGTATTTCCATTTTCCAGTAGATTCTTGTAGCCGGTTTCTTGCAACACAAGAAAGGAATTAATGGTGAACCATATATTTATGAAACAATATAAAAACGATGCAAAGCAAAAACTGTCAAGGGAAAGTAATTGAGAACCAAATATATCAGGGATAGCAAGGGAAGAGAACAATTAAGAAAAGGAAAGCTTGGGTAAATAGGTAGAAAATAATGAAGGAAAGAAATAGGCTTTTATAACATTGACTCATGGCAAAAGACTATACATGACCTGAAGACAAGGCATCAAAATTCATCTACTAGCGACATAAATCAAATGGACTAGCTTCTTTGTAATTCTAGAATGTTCATGGTTACTAATTGATAAGTTATCTGATTTCCAAAGAAATGTTGGGTACTGAAAATAGTGTAACTTTTTAAAAATAAATAAAATAATGAACCGTTTATTATTATAAAAGAATAAAGAGTAAAGACGCCTGAGAAAAGCATGCGAGCTTACCACCAAAAATATATGTATAGAAGGACATACTATACTCCTTAAAAGATGTTGTTCCTGGGGTTTCTGTCCATCCTCTGGTGAGCAAAATGAAGCATATGATTGCTAAGAAGATGACAGCAGAGGAAGGAGCAGTGTTTTTCTCCATATCATTATCAAACAGCCAATTTGCAAACATTTGGCTGGCAATAAAACATGCGGACTCAAAGAAAGTTATTAACCAATATGTGTCATTAAGTGAGTCAAGCCTGTGTCCTTGCTGCACACGAAATACAAAAAAGTTATTTAATAAGGAAGAACTGAGCTCTTACTGAAGATAACAGAAGAAAATTACTGATTACCTTCTCATGTTGAATGACCATCCAAGTCTCAAAACTGAATGAGAATATTGTATTGGTCATAGAGAGACATATGCTAGTCATGAAAATGCTTGGTTGCTGCGTAATCTTCTTCCATACACCAACAAATAAGTGTAGAATGCAAAAGATCAAACAAACTTTCTTCTGACCTCTATACATATAGAAAGTAGTAAGTTAGTTTAACATTAACAAAAACTTCAAAATTTCTTTTGGAAAATGCATGTCTTGATTGTGCATTGTTTAGGTAGTACTTCTGGAATAACAAAGATGTTTATATCAGTAATAGCAAATCCTGCTTCAAGTTCAAATCACACGTAGAAGCATGCTTTAACCAATTTGATAGAAACATTGAAAAGTAATACACTGGAAAATGAAACTGACATCACATAGAATCATCCTTAAAATTTGGAAATGCACAGTTCTCGGAAGGTTGCATTTTCAAAATAAAAAGTACTCCATAATAATCATCTCAAACATCCACCAAAATCAACATAAAATACATCAGCGAATTGAGAAATATCAACAATCAGTGTTAGTAATTCTTCCACAAGGAAGGAACTTCATACTATAATTTGGCTGATAAATATCACTACAACATAAAATAATTAAACAAATCTTATATTTACAAATACTGAATTACAAAAACATAATTAGGGTTTCTAATTGATCTAGTATTGATAGCGAGTAAAACTAGAGACTCACATCAAATCAGAAAGCATGCCAAGGAAAGGAGCGGCAAAGAGAGCAGTTGTATAACCATAACAGAGAGACATGATCATCTTCTCCCTGTCAAATCCATGTGAAGCTAACTCAAACTCCCCAAACACTGACCATAGACCTTCAACAACTGAGAAAACAGAAATTTACAACAAATGAAATCATATTTATAATTTTACACCTCCGATCTATAAAACTTAACTGAGTAACTATCATTACAAACAAAATTGAACTCACTATTCAGTTTCCAAAACATAACCGCTTTAGAAAAACAATATACAAATAAAATTTCTTAACAAAAATTAAGAAAACAATGAATATTCAGCTTAGTTACACAGATTCTACAAGCAAATAATGAATATTCATTATTCATAATTTCACACCTCCGATCTAAAATTCAATTGAGAATCATTACAAACAAAATCAAATTCAAAATTCAGTTTCCCAATCATAACAGATTTAGAAATAACAATATACAAATAAAATTTCATAACAAAAACTAAGAAAACAATGAATGTTCATCTAAGTTACGCAGAGATTCTAATTTCTACCTCCATAAACAAAAGCAATTTAAAATCGAATCTCAATCTCTCACATTTTCTACGAAACCTAAATCCCTCTCTTTCCGTTTATTGATGATTTGGTATTTTTTTCTTTTGAAATTATGGAGTTTCTTTTTTTTTTCTTCCCTCTTTGTTTAATTTTTTTTACTACTTAAAGATGTAAAATAGATAAAAAAACAAAAAATATTTCAAAATCCAGCACAAGTAAGCAAAACAAAAAAGATTTTCTTATTCTTCACGTCCAGGATTACGTCCTGGATCATTAGATAGGA
>Ga0315914_1008508_pt1 | contig 13658 bp, 6 predicted proteins | sample MpolenodulesMG_FD_203920 | JGI IMG/M metagenome (GOLD analysis project Ga0315914, IMG submission 203920) | Medicago polymorpha root nodule microbial communities from Los Angeles, California, United States - elongated nodules | ecosystem: Host-associated > Plants > Roots > Nodule | place: USA...
GATGTCATACTTTTTGTGTCTTTGGTCAACACCTAAACTAGTTAACAGTTAAAGACACAAATGTAACTAACAAAACAAAGTGATTGAGGCCATTGATAGAGGAAGATATAGGATGGTGATGTTGATTATTCCAATTTCAAAAGTGGTTTACTAATGGACACCAGTTGTGGATGAATTATTTGTTAATAATTGTTATTGTTTTTTCAAGTTTACCTTGTTGACAAAAGAATTAAATTATCTTTCCATTGTACTGTAGTATTTATAGATAGTTACAAAAGAGGTGCAAAAAATGGTGTTTTTGTTAGAAAAACATTAATGGAGTAAAGAATTTGAAAGGCGTCTTAATATTTTCTAGACCAACCTAACGCTATGTTTAGTGTCAAACGTACCTTGTTGGTCTTTAGCTATGATGCACCGTAGGTTAAGTCGATGCTAAATAGCATCGGCCTCGGAAATGGCGATGTTAACGTCTAGCATATTGAACCAATGAACATCTTTTAGCCCACACTAAATGGATGTTTAGTTTGAATTACGATGAGCTACCATAATTTTGTAAGAGCTACGTAGTGAATCTTTTACAAATTCGTAATTACTCATCGTGATTTTGACAAATATATTGTGATACCAAATACTATACACTAAGATGTGTATTACTTTATTTTGCAGCTTTAACATAGTTTTGTTAAATTAACATCATTTTTGTTTGTTATCCTTTTTTATCTTACTTTTGTTTTCTTTTTCCCTTGTTTAGGTGAAAATTTGCAAATGGTCATTTGGATCCTTGGACCCAACATGTAAAAAAAATAAAAAAAAATAAAAATCTCTTTTCTTTGGAGTTTTGGAACCTACATCTTTTGGAGCCAATACTTTGTTGTTAAAAAATTGTTTCTGCCAATAATGTAAGTGGGCTTTTGGAGCCTTTACCTACTATCTCAATTATATTTTTCTTTTCTTCTCTTTTACCCTCTCGCATCGTCCCACGTCATTTATATTTTTTATTTTATCAATGTTTAAATTATGAGTATAATGGTGGTAGATCGACAGTCCAAAATAACATTGTACATACAACCAATCAAAACATTTAAAATTGTTACATAAATATTTATTTGGCAATTCTCTAAAAACTCTTAAACTATATAATCTAAAGTATTATTATAATATTTTAGATTATATAATCAAAATCCCCTGAAAACTCATAAAACACATAAAACTTACTTTGGTTCTTCTAATTTTTGTTTCAAAATAGTTCGAAAACCATCATCTCAAAAAACATATATTAACAAACCGGGTTAGATAATCTGAACTGTGTCAAACCCTCCATCATACCAGTTTCTAACGACACTCGTAGTTTATATGTTGACACATTTTGGATTATAATATAAAAACATAAATCTTAAGAGTGTGTTTGTTTCAAGTTATATTTGTTGATTTCCGGAAATAAAATGATAGAAATATATATGCATATGTTTGTTACAAGTTTACTAAATTTTATTCCCAGATATAAAATGTTCCTGGGAATATAAAATTTTTCCCAAGAAAAAGGGTGGGAATAAAGTTCCCATGGAGATGAGAATAAATTCATAAATAGTTACCTATTATAATCCCTATTTTTATGGTTCTTAAGAATATTATAAAGTTAACCAAACATATTTTTCTTAAATACCTTGGAATAAAATTTCATTCTTTATATTCCAAGAAATGTTATTCCTATGAATAAATTTGGTAAACTTGAAACAAAAACACCCTTGAGTTTAAATTATATCATCCAAAACTTGCCAACACACATATCCCAAGTATTTGTGATAGAGAACACATTTTTTTTTCTTATTTACGCCGATTTTCTTGCAACACACATCAAAACAGATTATAATCAACATATAATTCATAATATTATACACACATTAACCAATACGCAAATCGTACAAAGCAAATTCCAAACAAAATACCCAAATCAAATAAAACGTAAACCCTGTTGGATAGCATGCCCACCCTTAACACCCACACCCCCTCCGACGATACATCTTTCCTCCCTAACCCTTAACAATGATCTGCTACAAAACAATATAAAAATACTTCATATTATGTAATTCCAACGGAAGTAAAATGAAACATTGGAAGGAAGTGCCAGAAAAAAGGAAGGTGGAAAAAGAAATTATCTTTTTAAATTCCAAACAATATTTTATTAGCCCACTTTTATTTAATTTTTTTTTAAGAGTATTGATCCACTTTTAATATGGACTTTAGGTTCGTTTCCTTAACAGAAAAAAGAATAAAATCACTTGATCCTATTTCCTTTTCTGTGCTGGAGAAAATCATTGTCTCCTTCACCATCTTTGACATAAACCGAACCCAGAAAAGGGTCATAGAAAAAAGAGATCAATATAGAGGGAACAAAAAAAAGAGGCAAGTAAGAGGTGAAAGATAACCCCAGGGCACACCCCATGTTTGTTGGTGGAAGTTTAAAGTCCTTGTTTCCCTCAAATTTAGTAAAATTGGTTCACTTTGAACCCCAGGCCATTATTTTCTCACTTCTCAATTTATTTTACATTTGAGTTAAAAAAAAAAAATTTGAACAAGCAAAAATGAATTATATAAACACGGACAACGTAATTGTTACAGCACAAGGTGTGCCAAAACAATCACGAAAATGTCAAAGTCCAAACAAGATTACAACCAAGTCAGTCGATGCCCAAACATGAAAGCGGGATCGACCACAACATATGAGTACCCAAGCTAAATACGACATTACTAGCTTTTAACCACCACAAAGAAGATGATTTGACTTTATCTAACATATGTGGTAAAGAGCTTTGTCTATTTCTAAAAATCTTGTCATTCTGTTCATTCCACAAAACCGAAATACAAAGTAACCAAATCAAGTGGAAAAATGATCGTCGCGATCTGGAGCAACCTGCGTAATTAATAAATTGCACAAAATGATCTGAAGTTTCCTGAGAGTCGACCCTTACCACTCCGAGCCATGCCCGCACCAATGGCCATAAGGCACCAAAAGTTGGGCAAGACAAGAACAAATCATTGACATCTTCTACGTGCCTGCATCCAGTGACACACAACCGCGCCTCCAAGGGAATAAATCCACGGTTTGCCAAATTATTTTTTGTAGGTAAACGATCCCTCATAAGCAGCCAAGCAAGGATAAAGACTTTGAGAGGAACCTGTTTATGCCAAATTAACTCCATATTTGGATGTAACTGGGGTTGTTCCTGCGATGTCAGCATGTCATAAACTCCACGTACTGAATACCCACCATCCTGATCCGGTAACCACAGCCATCTATTTGCCACTGATTCCTACAAGGAAACTGTAAGTAATAAAACCCTACACTCCTCTACCAACTCTTCCTCCCATGCCCACAACCGACGACGTCACTACAACGCCTCCCCACCCACATTATAAAATCACAATCTTAAATATGTTGTTATTCTTATAAAATCACAATCTTTAGGCCTAAATGTTTTATAATAATTTTTAGTTAAGCCATTTGGGGTTGGCTTAATGGTTGACGTGAAATCTTGGAGTTTGCTCTTTTCAAGGGCTTATGTTCGATTTCTCGATGCCAATTTTGGTGCTCTGACTTTAAATGGGATCCCCACAAGTGGGGGATGGAATTGATCCTCTCAGATTAATCAGTTATTGGATTGGATACCGAATTTTAAAAAAAAAAAGTTCTTAATCTAAAAACTTTTTACAAGAAATTGATGTTTTTAGTTCCTCAAAATAGTCCCCTAAAAAGAGAAATAGGGACTAAAATTGAATATTATTTACAGAGGGATTAAACTTGAAATGCCATACTTCTATATGGACCAAAAATATTTACCCTTAGATATTTTATAGATATACTCCACACCCTCTCAAAAAAAAAAAAAAAGATTTACTCCACATCTAATGGGGATATTCTTAGAGTTTGTTTGGATGAGATAATTGAAAATTCTAGAAAAAAATAAAATTCTAGACAATTCAAATGTTTCAATTGAATTCTTTTCATTACTAAGTTTTTTTTCTTGTTTAGAGGTAAGTTTTGATCTTTTTTTGGAACATTTAATTAGAGGTATTGTTTTCGAACCACTGTCATAAGTTGTTAATACACCTCCAACGTTTCTAAATCCAAAATCTGGTTTCGCAAATTTTCATAAACATGTAATAACTTCAAACTCCATTTTTAAAACGAATGTTAGTATTATTAGTTTTGTTACGTTGAGGTTAGGTTTAAACTATCGACCTCTTTTTTTTTTTGGTAGAGAACTATTGACCTCTTTATCACTCTGCACCTTAACTTCCCCAGTGCGACCGCGATCCATGCAGCGACAATACATAATTTCTAGTAGTGAAACAAGAGGGACACCTTGGTTTCCGTGACATGAGAATTCTCAACCAAGCTTACATGGTCAAGTTAGCTTGACTCATAGTATAGAATCTACATATACTATAGATGAAGATTTTCATATCCAAATATGCCTAATCTAATCAATATAGCATTGCCGTTACTCCTAAGTGTAGAGTATCCCCTGTACGGTGCTAGTGTAATAATTGTGGGAATGAAAGGACCAAACATATCAAAAGTAACTATATATGGGGATGATTTATTTCCCAACAATATAAAGGATTAAGGGTTGGTCTACTTTTAAAAGAGATAGAATCTTTAAATATATAAAAATTTGGTACAATTTTGTCCAATATAAACTAAAACCACTCATTCTAATTATAATCTTCCATTATTCACATGGATGCATGGTACACTATCATTGTGCAACATAAATTTACCATTCCTTATTAAACATTTGGATTATGGTACTAAATTCTCACTTTTCCACACATTTCTGCATTTGGTCTTTCTCATTATAACTTAGATCAGACATATAGTCTTCAGCAACTTTTGTTCAAGTATTGAAATAATATTCATATCACAATCATATATATAATAGTACATTTATAGAGCAATTCAAGGGTAGAAATTACACACTAAAAATAATTACAAGAAAAAGCTCTAAGATAACAATATTCTTGTATCTATTACTAATTACAAACATAGCAATAATGTATCATAATTTTTTTTGCTAAAGTCACTACATATGTGACATATTCATCCCCATATTTAAATAACTATACTATATCATAATCATAGTTTCAAATTGCACTCGCAGTTACACTTTAAACCTTTATACTGAAGCCTTGTAGGCAAATGCAACCGCAATTGTCATTCCAATGCCGTTGTGGAGACCTCTAAAACTGTTCAATTGCAGCTGCAGATCGCAATTTACAACTATAATATTATATACTCCCTCCGACCCTATTTATAAGAAACATTTAGGTCAACAAAATATGATCTATCTGGTTAATAATTTGGTCCAAATATATCAACTTTTGTTGACCCAAATGTCTTTTACAAATAGAATCAGAGAGTAATATGCTAATAATCAAGGAGAGAAAGTACTTGAAGAAGTAGGGGTTGAGCCAGGGCTAAGAGGTGGTGGGAATAGTGGAGGAAAAGGAAGTAAGGGAGCTGGGAAAATTGATTTTGGCGGCGGTGGCGGCGGTGGTGATGGAGTTAAACCTGGTATTACTATTGGTGGAAAAGGAAATGATGGTGGTGGACTTGATGGTGGAGGCTGAAATGGATTAGGAATGAGTGGTGGAGGACTTGATGGAGGAGGTTGAAATGGATTAGGAATAAGTGGTGGATTTGATGGAGGAGGTTGAAATGGATTTGGAATAAGTGGTGGACTTGGTGGTTGAAATGGATTAGGAATCAAGGGTGGACTTGGTGGTTGAAATGGATTTGGAATCAATGGTGGTGGTTGCAAAGGGTTAGGAATCAAAGGTGGTGGTTGCAATGGATTAGGGATAATAGGTGGTGGAAAAAAAGGGTTTGGAGGAAAAAAGAAATCTTCAATTTCATTAGGTACTTTATTTTTGTTTGAAAACTTTGTTTGTTCCAAATTTTTCACAAAACTATGTTGTTTCTCAAGGTTTTGAATACTATGTTTTTTGTCACAAAATTTTGGCTTTTTTATAGGCTTGAATGAGAAAATCCCAGCTGAAAAAATGTGTTCTTGTTGCAACTTTTTCTTTAGGCTTAGTGAAGATGAAGTAGAAGTTGAGGCTATAGCACAATTTGGTTCATTGCTACTTAACAACTTAAAATTACACCCTTTGATTCTCTTCACATGTTTTTTCAATAAGAAAGGTAGCTTCACTTTGAATTCTCCATATTCATTTGTTTTCACTTCTTTGTAGAATCTTTGTTTTGTTTTCCCTATTTTACATTCAACAGCTATTGATGCACCTATACATAAAAACAAGGAAAAAATACAATATAATAACGTTTAGAATTTTTTTACAACATTTTAAGAAAATGAAATTGAACTCTTTTGAGGTTGAAATGGATTACCTGAAATGAAGTGGCTGTTTAGAGAGAAAGCTTGTTGAAAACATGTGTCACAGTAGACAGTGCCAACTACAACAGGTGAAGGAAGAAGCTTCTTGTTGTCATGGTTTGCTTCTGAAAAATTAGTACTAAGTGTGAGACTGAGAAACAGAATTGTAAGGAACCAAGCCATTGTGATGAGGTTTGAGTTTTCAGAAATGTCTTCTTGTGAAGGGAATGTAAAATTGTATTGTGCTTCTAAATAAATAATGAAGGTCTATATAAATATATTTAAGACACTATTTTTCAATCAAATGTCACATCAGTAGTAAGAGTTTGATCTCGTAACTTCAACCGACTTGAGTTCAAATCTTTTCAGAAACAATTGTAAAATGTTTACTTGTTCTACTTTACTTAAGGGTTTGATCTTTTAACTTCAACTAACTCACCGATGTTGGGTCTAGCGAATAAGCACCAACCCATGATGTGGCAAACTAAAATTCGAATTCCGAGTGAGAGAGTGATCCACATTTAGAGATTTGGACTGCATGCAGTCAAAATCTCGTGCATTAACACATAATTGATCCACCGATAGTTGTTGAATTAAGATCGAACGTTGCAGGTTTTGATTATTTATTAAAATCTATAATATTGAACTTGAAATCTGACTTGTCCAATCTTGATCCAAGAACCACCAATGTGCCGATTGCATGAATGCATGATATTGAGTGCACACAAACGAAAATTTGACATTTAGTGTCGCACAATGCCTCAAAAAGGATTAACTATCGTGCAAGAAACTTGTTGAAAACAAAAATAGAATCTAGTCCTCTATCTTTTTACTGCTCTTGGTTTTTTCTAGCTGTCTATGAAAACAATCTGAATAATAAGGTTTTGTAGACTAGTTTCCTTTATCTGTCTATGACAAGGGTAAAGACCTAAATAAGACAATTTTGTGCAATCATGCAAATACCTATAATCTTTAACTAATTAAAAAATGTGGCTTCAGGTTTGTTTTCTTAAACAATGTATTACAAAAATGTTATATTATTTAACTATTCAACAATATATTACAATTTCAAAAACTTATATAATTATACTATTCAACAATGTATCCCAAAATTGTTAGCATGGAAAATGTAATAAAAATATATAAAAAAACAAGCATACCTACTAGATAGATAAGTACAAAAAAGTAAGGTTTTTTTATTCAGGAAAAGTCCAAAAAGTTTCCCTAAGTATATTTTGGAAGTTTGTTCCTAGTTGATGTGGATGCATAAGAATAATTGAATTTGAATCACTGTTTGATCACGGGATAGATAGAGTAACCACATACTATAGAGTAGGACATGTGACAATTCTTATATACAAGACACGTAGGAATTTCTTAGCATGACCTGTGAAATATATTATACAGTTTTGCATGTGAATATATTAGTAATAGTACTATGCATAAATTATAATTGTTTTTGGAAGTTTATGTTTCGTTTGTGACTAGCATCTAATAATGTTGAAAAATAAGATAATGTTGTTGTTGCTATAGAAGAGATTTATGATTGCATAAGTCATACTAAATACAAAAATATTTTGATATTTTCCATTATGGACAAATATGTGACAAGTTGCTTTTATAAAGGCTTTGACAAATCTTTGCATATGAGATATGATCTTTATGTGAATAGAAAAACTAAAACTCATAAAACATGACTTGAAAGAGTGACATAGATTACATTGTCAGAATTTGTAATAGCGTATCAAAAGTGGCAAATCATGAGGAAGTGAAGAGGCTTGATCTTAAAGGTGAAGAAGGAGTGGGCTCATGTGAAGCATACATGGACTGTAGGAGGCAGTGTGCTGTTGAAGTATTTTAACTATGAAGATCAAGGATCAAAACTTTACATCTTTACCTAAAACTTTAGGTCAATAAATAAATGGATCACCTCTTTTATATATTCAGCATTTAGTTTGTTCATGCTGTTAAAAAACATTTAGTTCATTTATATATAATTGATGAGAGATGAACTGTAAACAATTGGACTCAACGGTCTTAATCTCAAATGTGAGTCTCCCACATCCTTACAACCAACAAAAACGCCTCTTCTTAACTATACCTCGACTTTCAATATATGTTGCATAGGTATGGGCACAAGGTACGGTACCCGATACGATTACACAAAGAAACTCAAATAATAGAAATTTATTATATTAATATACACTAGTGCAAATCAGGGATACAAGACCTGATTTTTAAAGATTTCAGACCTGTTTTTGTGCAAAAGTGGTCTTAAATCTCTAAAAAAAGAGGTCTTGTATCCTTGATTTGCACTAGTGATAAGAGAAAACCATAAATTTCACATGGAATGAAATAATGAGAAAAAAATGGAGTACCAAAGAAGTACCATAGGTGTATCTCGGTACGGGTTACAAATACTCATTCTTTCGAGCTTTCAATTAAAGGATTCAATGTACATGGATCTTACTCCTGTTATATACCAAGTTGAATTAGTGTACTAATACCACTTGTTGGAGAGTCCATTAAAAAAAATAGTCTTATTTTTAAAAGTTTGAGACTAGTTGGAATCAATTTTGTCCTATTTAAGGTTCTTTGAGATCATATTGACTTCTTGAAATTTATTAAGGAGTCATGCAAATGGAGACTTGTAAAAGGGTCCAATATATAGTTCTTTTATGGTCTTGTTATCTAAAAACGATAATGTCACAAAGTTATCCAACTTTAAACTCATATTTTTAGTTGGATGAATGTATAAAGTGTTGTCAAATATGTTTTCTAATAGAATCAGTGTGGTAATTTAAGCGGTGATTTCGGATACTCAACATGTTTTTATACATGGTATAAATATCAAACGAGTGATAATGGCTAATGAGGTTGTGAATGATGCAAAAAAGGAATCATAAAGAATTGAGGATGTTTAAAGGGATTTCGAGAAGGTGATAATGTCTTGTTTAGAGCTGTCAATTTTAGGGGGTCTAAAAATTTGAGCCCCAATCCCGTGATAACGGGGCTTAAAAAACTCCAAAGATAAAAACTCCATTCTCTCATGTTCTTCTAATTGTTGTGGAACAGTGGAAGTTGTACATTGCATGATGTGTGAATCGGTTTGCTGTGACATATTTAATGATTTCATAATCGGACCCCAAGAGAGTTTTCGACTATCTCATTTGAAATTTACAGATGATATAGTTCCTAGTAAGAGTTAGTTTAATGTGATGACTATAGTACAACAACTTTTCAATTATTTGAGCTGGTGAGTTGGATTAAGGTTAATTTCTACAAAATCCTCTTTGTGGCTATCAATGTGTTACAACACAATTGTGGTTGGAAGAAGTGGTGCTTATACGTGTAAGTCAAGAAAAAAAAATTCAAGAGCAAACCAAAATTGTTTGAGAAAGTAAAGAAAATATGGTAATGAGTTGCAATAATGTGTGAATGTTTTCTTTTCTCTATTTCAATTTCTCAAAGTTATGTACATTGTTATAACCTTCTTTTTCAAATTGTTTGGGTGCCTACATATAATTGGTTGTTGAAATAGGAGTTAGCGGTGCTGCCAAACGTTAAGATTTTTCTTTGCGGAGCTTGGTAAAGATTATTTTCCAGCTCGAACTGAAAGATAAGTGTTTATATTGTCCTATCAAAAAAATTTATTGACCTATTATAGCATGTCAAACTAGTTCCATATCAAATAGACACAATTTTAAACATTAATTGTAGTATAGGACAAAAGAGATTTGGTAAAATATAAAATGTAACATATGTAGTAATAATTTTAAACTTAGAACCAAAAAAAATATCAAAAGTGTTTGCAGTGCGGTTTAGTTCAGTTTTAAGACTAAAAATCATATGAACCACAAGAAAAAATATACAGTTTAGTCTGGTTCAATTGCCTTTTAAAAAAAAATCAAATCAAATCAATATGGTTTGAGTTGGTTTGGTTTTTAGCTAAACAATACATAAATACATAATATAAAAATTTTACCAACAATTTGATAACATTAACCACAACAATTAACTAGTTTTCAACGATTAAAAATTAACTACTTCAAATACCGTTAGGGTGCATAAACACAAGGTGCAATAATTAATTCCAACTACAAAATATGCAATAATTAACTAGGGCTTGCAACAACTAAGCATAAGCACAAGGTTCTCCAAATAGAGTCTAACTCTAGAAAAAATAAGCAAAAAGATTCAACTCCAAAGCAAACAGTGGTAGAAGGATTCAACTTCAAAAACAGTAGAAGTTTGATGCAAAGTTGCCTACAAAGAAAAGATAAGCATCAATATCAACTGAATTTATTTAAAAACAAATGAAAACATTTTAAAATGAATGAACACCATTTCATTTCTAAGCATTACTAATCAGATTCAATATCAGAAAACCCTTCTTTCACTTGTGGGGTTGGAGCAAGCTCTAAGAATGAATCAAATAGAAAATTGAATTTGAATAAATAGAATCATGAACAAAATAGAATCATAACTTGAATTTGAATTAGTACATAATCAAATTTAGATAATGCAGAATCTTACCTTCTTTTTTTTTTTGAAAAGGATGCAGAATCATAACTTGAATTTGAATTAGTGCAAAACCATAACTTGAATTTACATTAGTTTACAAAATTTACAAAATAACCCAAAAAGTAAAACCTAATGAATTTCAAACCCTAATGAACCCAGTGAGAGAAAATATAACATAGAGAAAAGAAATACACATAATGTGAAAGGTCTTGAGCTTCCAAACAACAAACACAAGCAACACGAGCTAAAATTAATTAAACCACAACTACTTCACTGTTTCATTTCCATAACATTTAGTTCTAATTTCAACAACAACAAAAAGTCCTCAAAGATACAAAAATAGAAGAAAACCCAAAGAAAAAAACATTAGGATTGAACATGCAAAGAATCAAAAGCAATCAAACGTACCAGATAGAATCAAAGTCTGATAGGCTGATACAATATAGTGTGAAAACGGGAGAGAGACGATTTTGAATGCTTTCATTTGAATCTTCATGTTGTTATAGAAGGGAGGAGACTTTATATGGGGAACAACACTCTGAATTAATGAGTAACTCGATATATATTTTCCCACGAAATATACGTGAATAAAAATGATTAAATAATATAGGCTTAAATATATGAATGGTTCCTATAAACATAGAATTTTTTATTTTAGTCCTTGTAAAAAAATTATTTGGATTTCATCCACGCAAAGTTAGGTTAACGAAAGAACTAGGCACCAAACAAACATCGTCTCTTATGCCAAGAATGCTATTCGTAAAACTTACCCACTTTGCTGAAAATGAAACCCTACTTGACAATAAAAAAGGGAGGACACTCAAATTGAGCAATCACAAGATGAATTTATAGAAAATTATCAATTTCTCATAAGAGGAAAGATGAGTGGTAGCAAAGGGCATATGAGTGATATATAAGGAAGATATAGTTAAAAAACTACATGACTATTAATTTAGGAGTTCTATTTAGTATATAATTTGTATAGTAAGTTTGGTTAAAATGTAATTGACATGAAATAAATCAGTCATGTCAATTATATTTTAACCAAACATAGGTACAACATTATATACCCAAAATCACTCCTAAACTATTATTTGTGTAGTCTTTAAACGAGATCACTCTTCAAACAAACCCATATGCTCTTTACTACCACTCATATGTCATCTTTAGAGAAATTGATAATTTCCTTTGAATTAACTTTGTGCTTTCTCGATTTCAATGATCAATTGTGTATTGTCAATTAGTAATTCATTTGCATCGAGGTGGGCAAGTCATACATGAGATTTCTTGTTACAAAAGACGGTGTTTAATTGTTATCTCATTCTATCGGCAACATTTTGAGCTTGGAATTCCATACTAATATTCACATGATTTTGCACGAAGTCTTGTAAACCATCTATCAGTCACCACATCAGCATTTCCATTTACAGTTGAGTATACAACATTGTAAAGAATCCAAACACTCTTCCACTAATTCCTTCTTCAAGTGGTCATTCACAAGTTTCAATAAAGTTTGCAGATAATTGTAAACCTCATCAATGCTTACTCTGTTAACGAAAATGGCATGATTCTTTAATTTCCTTTTCTCGGATTTTTTAGCAATAAAGTTCCAAAGTAACACAACCTCTTGTTGACTTTTGATTAAGAAGGATGTAGTGTATTCTTTCAATCACCCTATGATTTCTGGTGAAGTCGGAGGCTTAGGAATTGAGACATGAATGGTGTTAGGGTTTGTTGAGTGAGGAGGGAAGAAAAAAAACCAAACTATTATATTATTTTTCTCATGCAAGATTATAATTCATTTAATTATATAAGATTGTATGTGTAATATGTTTTCATAATTTGAATTTATTACATCGCGGCTTAAAATTTGAGGGTTGCTTGAAAACAACAAACTAACCACCAAAGCTTGTTAAAATAGGGAAAATGTTGAGAGAAAAAATCCTTTAAAAAAAAAAACTTTCCATGAAACAATATTTTGGATTATGAAGTTGATTATGCTAGAAAATGTATTAGTACCATACATCATCTGTTAAAAACTATTGCATCTAACGATTTGATTGAAACAACAAGAATAAATATGCAGGCGACCGCGTATGATTTATGAAGGCGACCAATATTAGAATTTATCCACAATTTAACAACATAAAAGACGACAAATGAATATACCTTGAGGGAAAACCAATGAGAGGGTGAACGAGGTGATGGGAGGTCTGCGACGAAGTGAGTTTCGACGGAGGGTGCATGTGGTAGTCTATGGTACGACGGCGTAATCAGCATAAAAAATAGAATAAATATTTGTCATAGAAACATAAAAAATATGAGACAAATATTTTTCATTAATTAACATAAAAAAATTAAATTAAACACACGATAAATTTGTCATTGATTAATATAAGAAAATACCAAACAAATATTTGTCATTGATAAATATAAAAAAGAGGAAAATAAATTATCTCTAATATACAAAATATAAAAGACAAATAATTGAACAGCAAAATCAATTCGTCTTCAGTTTGTTTTTTTTGGAAGGAATTCGACTTCAGTTTGTAAAAGCTAATTCTGCTATTTGGTGCATGTATTAAAAAACAAACCATGATGTTTTTTTAATTTCAATTGTATCTGATAATCTTTATGTTATAGCTCTTTACTTAATCAAAATTAAAATTATATATATATATATATATATATATATATATATATATATATATATTTTTAATTTCATATTTTTATATCAAC
>Ga0315914_1008510_pt1 | contig 13656 bp, 5 predicted proteins | sample MpolenodulesMG_FD_203920 | JGI IMG/M metagenome (GOLD analysis project Ga0315914, IMG submission 203920) | Medicago polymorpha root nodule microbial communities from Los Angeles, California, United States - elongated nodules | ecosystem: Host-associated > Plants > Roots > Nodule | place: USA...
CAAAGTAAAAAATAAAAGTGAAAATTCAATGAATTAACACAAATATAAATGTAATATAAAATTATATTTACTCGTTTCGTTATTTATAATTTTAAAGATCAAATATATAAATATCTATAACCATAACGTATCTAATTTATTTATAAAAAAATTCCTCGCCGTTTTAGTTTACGACGTTTGTACGAAAATGTTTACAATTTATTTTTGTGCTAGACATTATTTAAACATATTAAAAATATTATTTATAAAAAAATTTTTTATAGGAGTTATTTGTAGTATTTTTTTTAAAATAATGTAATTTTTAATACGGGCCGGCCCGTGTAAGGCTGGGCTCGGGTAGTATATTTCAAGCACGTTTTTAAACCGGGCTTTTTGGTCCAGTCCGAAGCCCGTTAGGGCCGGCCCTAAACGGGGCGGGCCACCCGTTTTGACAGCTCTACTTTCTAACACTTATCATCAGTAATTTACTAAATTATCCTTTATTTTAAATTCGTTTGAATGGGAGCAAGTGGATTTTTATGTTCAAATAAAAAAATGCACACTTGCTAACTTAGACCTTGATGTTTTTAGGTTGGTCTAGTTAGCAACCCAACTACCCCCACACACATATATATTTTTTGGTCCAGCGCGCACACATATATATAATGTATTTATGTATTAAAGTTGTATTTAAAAAATAATAGGGGAAGGGCCATTTTTTAGTAATAGTCATTTTACAACAATCCTAAATGGGAATTTGACTAGGTCCCTTGTTATGATCCCTAAAAACAATTAGGGTTCAAAGCTTTTTATCCCTTTAAATATTTTAACTTTTAGTCCCTCAAAAGTTTTCTATCATCACTTTTGGTCTATGTTTTTCAGTCAACTCATGTATATAATATTATAACAAATTGTCCGTTGCATCATTCAAAATTTTGAATGAGTTTTTTTATAAATGTTTATAATATTATAACATCCCAAAAACATTTTTTTTAACAAAACATGAATTAAATATGAAATTTTATGTTTTTTGTGCTTAACAATTCATATTTGATTCATGTTTTGTTAAAAAAAATATATTTTTTGGAGAGATTCTTATAACAATATTCTAAGCATTCATGTAAAAACTCATTCAAAAATTTAAGGGTTAAATATGATTTTAGTTCGTACAAATTACAAGCTTTCAAGTTTAGTTCCTACGAAAAATTTATTCACTTTTAGTCCCTATTTACATTTTATAGGGACTATTCTGAAGGACTATTTTTTGTAAAAAAATAATATTCAAAATAGGGACTATTCTTACAAATTACTAAATTATGGAGGACTAAAATTACCATTAAAATTATATAAGGACTAAACCTTAAAACATATTTAACCCAAAATTTAAAGGGTGCATGTGACCTGGCTTAAAGCATGGACTGAAAGTGCAAATTAGGAACTTTTGTGGGACTAGAAATCAAAGGAAGATTTAGGAGGCTAAAACAAAAAGTTGAAAAATTATAGGGATCAAAACATATTTAACCCTAAATTTTATGTGGTTTATCATATTCTCATCTTATAGACAAATTTTGAGAGTGTGATTCAAGTTGATTTAATAATATAAACTTTGTAGTTTTCACAAAGTATCTTATTTGAGTTTCAATTTTATAGTTTGGCAAGAAATTGACATTTAAATTGAGTATGAAGTTAAAAAAAAATATTAAAAATAAAATCAATTATACAAATTCAAGTCATCACATAAATGCCCGAATAATTTTGTACATCAAAAGCTATCTATATTTTTTTCTCTTCTTATGTAAGAAAATATGAACACATATCTGATCATGGATTCATGGTTAGCTTATCCATCTAAGAGAGAAAAGAACAAACGATCAAAAAGCCTTAAAAAGCTACTAAATTTGAATAAATTTTGGCTTTTAGACATCCCTAGGGGATAATTTCTATGTACGTTATATTATATGCATTCTTATTGATAAAAAAAAAAAAAATACACATTGTTATTTATATCAAAAAATACACACTGTTAATTATTTTATAATAAATATTGAGTTTTGATTAATTTAGAAGCCGTATTAAATGATTGATACATCTTTGGTATTTTGTGTTCATAAGGCAAAAAGAAACTAAAACTAAAACTAAAACTCCATGCATGTCCTAATCCATAGAAGTCATCCATGTTGGAAAACATCGTTGAGAAAACAATGTCGATCTTTTGCATCCAAAAATATTTGTGACTTTTAGAGGTTATAAAGAGATTCATTTGTTTTTAGTGAAAAAGAATATAGTTCACACCCTTTTTAAGCATAGTTTACGACTTTTGGTATCTCCGTAGGTCGTTCTTATGTTATTTTCTTTCGTTATTTCCTAATCCACACAAGTGAATTTGATTGATGATGACTTTTAAAAAGAATTGTTATTTTTAAGTGTATGTTTGTAAGTATTCATTATTAATAAAAGCATTTTTTTTGTCTAAACAAAATATTAATGATACACAATTCTCTAACTTGTTCGAAGTAGTATTGATGTCATACGTATGACACATACTTTTCAAGTTGTTTAATTAATCAAACTATATATTTTAATGAATAACTTAGTTAAATATTGAAAACTCCCACTATGCAATTCAAAAAAAAAAAAGTATACACTACATTTTGTTTTTGGTTCTCGTTGTTATATTTTTATCCCAACAAACTTCGTTTATATTAGAATTGATCTATCTAATATGTACAATATTTTTTAATCATTAATCTCATCATATTTAAGGGATTATAATTAAATATTCTACAAATTATAAAGATTAATGGGTTTTGAGTACCTCCATAATTGATGAATTTTTCTTATAAAATAAAATAAACATGGATCAATTTAATTATATATACAAAATATGAAAGAATTAAGTGTATGCCAAGTATTGTGGTGGGTGTTTGGATGAAATTATAGTGACAACGTGATTTTACCAAACTATCCACAAAAATAAACAAGAACTCGTACCGCTAACATAATTATTTGGTAGGGACAATGAATTGTTATATATATAGGTCGGGGTTCAATTAAACTCTGAACACTCCACAAAAATAAATCCCAAACACTGGAAAAAACAAAAATAGTATATTTATCTGGACAAAATGCGTTTTAATTTTGTTTATGTCTTCCAATCTGCTTGTTTTTGTCTTATTTTTTTAGGTGTTCTCTTTCAATTAATATAATGTAGAGAAACAAATTATGATGTACTTTAATATACATGTAGAAGATATCGATGACGATAATGTTGGCCAAACACCAACACAAACAGTTGAGGGAATATCACACACCTCACGTGAAACATGATGTATTCTCAGTCGGTGATTTCTTTTTATTTTTTCTCTCAAAAATGTTTGGCTAATACATACCCAACTCCATCTATCCCGATTTAATTGTCGGTATTTGAATTGTCTATGATTTTCAATAAAAAATGATTAATTTGATTGATTTTAATAATAAAATTATTTACATTCTTATTGAATAAGGATATATAAATTGCATTGGTTTTTTTTTTTTTTTACAAAATTATTATGAGACCGATAGAGTATTAATATAAAATTTTTAAGACATGATTTTGAGATTTTGGTGGCCTATAGCGAACCTATAATTTTGCCTCTGATAAATTAATATATAATTTTTTTTTTAAGAAATCAAAATGGAATATATTAACAACGGCGGTGAAAATGCCTCAGTACAAGGTGTACCAGGACACCCACCCCCAAAAGCAATCTGTCATACACAGTAATTACAGTAAAAAGGTCAATCGATACCCAAACATAGTAAAGGGTTCGACCACCATCTCTGAGAGCCGTACACAAAAGTGGCATTATTAGCTTTTACCACCAAAGCGAATGAAATTTTGCTTTCTCTAAAAGCTGTAAAATCGGTGTTTCAATGTTATTGAACACCTTATTATTGCATTCATTCCAAATCAGCCAAACGCAAAGAAGCCATACTAATAACAATATCAGACTTCATAGAAATGAACATTGTTTTTCTATTTAATATTCAAATGTTCTTATAAGACCATTTCTACAAGCATTTTTAGATGCAAAATCACTAATAATCGTGTCTACAACTATAGGTGATATCATATCTCTCAACCTTTCTTGAGACATTGACGATTTCAAGTAGTTTTTCAATAAGTTTAACTTCGAAAAACTTCTATCTGCAGATGCAATAGTCATCAACATAGTTAAGAGAATTCGATAGATAATTGAAACGTTTGGATAATAGTTTGCGACTTTGACAGACTCGGGAATTTAAAATACTGACACAAACATATTTGACAAAGATATTTTCCAACATTTTCAATTAAAAAAAGATTAATTCCATCAACATCCAACAAAATCTTTTTTTTTTTGGTTACATCCAACAAATTCTTATGAGAAAACGCAATATTAACATTTATGTCAGTTTTTTTAATTCATCGTTATCCAATGGTTTAATCATTCTTAATAGACCCCTATTTTTATATTTTTCGTGGGCCCCAATTTCAGACTTATATTGTGAGGCTCAGGATGGTCGTCATCTTTGCACTGCCTTAGATGCAACCCTGATTATTTCTACTCTATTATCTATAACAATATATAGAGCTGATATATTGATTCAGATTGATATTTTTTTGTTAAAAATACCCTTAAACAAACTTGTCATTAATTTAAAAAAAAATTAAACTACTATTATGTGTGTGCTTTTAAGACATGATTTTAAGTTAAGTTAAAAAGAAAATGTCATATTATTATTAGTATTATTGAAAAATATATACACGATTTTTTACAATTTAATAGTCACAAAAATCAATGATTCGTTGCCGGTCTCTGGTGGACGTGGAGACACCGTAATTCAATGTATCTCAGCCACAAAACTTGGTCTCTCCCTCGGCTGAGCTTTCTAATTCACGACACGGTTAATTCCATAGATGTCAGCTTCCAAGCCGCGACTGCCATTCACCAGGACCGCATGATTCGTTGGAATAATGAAAATTTTAGCTACCATGTGCTTAATGTGGATGGTAGCTGCTTGGATGTGCCTATTCGTGCTAGGTTTGGTGTGATTATTCGCAATTCTGCAGGATTCTATCTCTTAGGGTTCTCCAGATTTATCCCTAGTTCAACTGACATATTGTTTGCTGAGCTCACCGCAATTCAACAGGGTTTACGTTTAGCTGTTAAGATGGACATAGAAGAAATGGTGTGTTTTTTCAGACTCTCTGCTCTCCGTTAGGCTCCTCACTGTTCATGTTTCAGATTTTCATTCTTATGCTATTTTAATCCAAGAAATAAAATACCTCTTGTCCTCAAGAAACTTCACCATCCATCATTGTCTCCGTGAAGGAAGTCATTGCGCCGATTACATGGCGAAGCTTGGGGCCAACTCCAACGAAGTTCTTTCTGTTCATGCTACACCTCCGAGTGACCTCCTTCCTTTGATTAGAAGCGACGCCATGGGAACCTTCTACCCTAGAGCTTAGGCTTTCTTTTTCTGTTTTTTGTTTCTGTTTTGTTTCCTTTCTTTAGCTTTGTAACAAACAAAAAAAATAAATCAATGAAATAGCAATAAAACTTGATCACCTAATCAATGAAAGCAAACCCGACTTATATTTTGATGGCTAAATACATCTTTTGATCTTTTAAGTTTGAAAAAAAATATCTTGTTAGTCCTTTAAGTTTTTTAAGTTTCCAACAGGTCTTTATTACCCTTTTAAGAATTTATTTGAAACTTAAAAACTATAGTTGCATTAAATTAACAACTTAAAAACTATATTTAAAACTTAAAAGAACTTAAAGGATCTATTGGAAACTTAAAAAACTTATTTAAAACTTAACAAACTTAAAAGGCTACCCCAATATTTTTGTCAAACTTGATCAAATGAGATATTTTGCCCATTTTCAATTGGTCTTTATATATTTCAAAAACTTTTATTTTGGTTCCTACACTTTCCACATTTTTCAAATTGGTTCCTTAATTTTCTAAAGTTTTAAATGGCTCAAAAAAATTCTTACCAAAACATGTCGGTACATCAATAAACGAATTAGAGCTGGGTAAAAATGGGTTTATCACCATTAAAGCATTAGTGATATCTTTTGATTGTCTCCGACTTAACTCAACATGAGAGTTTGTGAATTGAGAAATAAAACTATGGTTACAAGGTGATGATGGAATAAGATATGATGTTTTCAGCTATATTTTTTATTATTTTCTTTGCACTTAATGGTAAATTAGAAGTCAATTAGATAAGTTGTCAATGATTTGAGGTGCTTTTTGCATTGTTTTAATTCGAGTCATTGTAATTCAATTTTATCCTAAATCATGCAACTCCATAGGTGTTTTGAGTCTTTTTAGTGAGAAATCATGTAAATCGGCAAAACAAAACACCAAAAGAAGGATTGAGGATACGAAGATTGAAGTTCAATGGTTCTTATAAGACATTTGAAGATAATACAAAGTGAAGAAAATTCACTTGAAGTTTCAAGGCATCGCAAGATGGAAGAACTCTTGAAAAAGGGTCGAAACACCAGGAGCACACTATTTTATTCATTCATAAAGCTAGTGGTACAACGGAAGGGTCAAACACCAGGAGCTTCAAGGAAGATGATCTCCATCCTTTTCTTGTTATGTCTAGGGTATGTTTTTCTATTGTTTTGTAACAATGTCGGTTGCCATTAGCAACAAAACCTCTTTTATCAGGGTTCCACGATGACCCCTTTCTTATTTGTATGAAGTTTTTATTCAGTTTATAATCTAAAGTTTGATTTTATTCGTATATGTCTGTTTTTATAATGTATCTTAGATGAAGCCAGTAGGATTGGTTGCCCGAATTCCATTGGAACAGGGAAATAGTGAATTCCTTAGTTACTAAAATTATTGAATTTAAGTAAGAACTTAGGGTTATAACTCATCTTAAAGGAACCCCACAATTGTAAATGGTTGAGTTGCGTGGATATTAAAATAAACTTGCATTGACTCATCACAGGGTTATGTTCTACTTTATTAAATCCAAACATGGCAAGTTATAAACTAATAATTACTCGAGTTAATTTCCAACAAAGGCAGGGGGTTCAAGGATTCTCTAATCATCATTACACTTTTGAATCACAAAAATCAAATCTCGCATTGGACAGGACAATTAAAACCATGCAACCATTCCAGTCTTTTCTTTTATTTGCTTTTTCAAATAAGTTCCTCTAATTACCGAGTTGAACAAAAATCCATGTGGAGACAATAACTAACTACTTTATTGGTTGAGTAAGAATGAATGCACTTGCTCACGATTGAGTATGAATCAAGCTATACTCCTTGGAGGAAAAAGCCAATTGTCTTCATATATTTCTTGAAACTACTATAACTCATTTAACATATTGTTTCTCATCTAGCGAACCACCTTTTGCATTTCTTTGTGTAACTCTCTGTTTTAGCTTGCTTTCACGTTGTTGAGCTCGCCTAAAGAATCGGGCTTTTCCCCAAATGTCTTTCTGGTGCTCTGACTTGGCTTCTAGCGTGTGTACTTACATGCTTTGTTCTGCATTGATGTAGTCTCGTCCAAAACCTATAAAAAAAGGTTTGGGAAACAGACGTAGACGTAATATTCTTAGCATAATTTTGCGATATAAAGATATTTACATAAAATTACGGTTTTTATATTAGATTACTTGCAAATCGAGTCGATAAGTGCTATAAAAAATAACTACAATTAGTCATTTATTAGTTAGGTGAAAAGGGCTGCAAAAGCAAGAAAATCGCCACAAATGTTGTATTTGTGTTCAAGACAGCCTTGTTTATGTCATTCCATAGTCCCGATGTATGCCAAATTTGAATGGTGAATGGACACTCAAAGACAACATGTGCAATATCCTCGTAATGGAATCACAACTTAAATGATGTACAAAATTAAGAAGACTTTTATCAATCAAATGACCCATATTTTTAGAAGAGTTATGATAACTCAACACAAAATATCAAACACAATACAGACACTGCATAGTATAAAATACTGTTTTTTTTTTCTTCTTCTTTTTTTACCATCTTTCTCTCTCTCCTCTCCTTTCACAAAATATCAAACCCATATTTTCTTTTTCTCTTATTTTTAGAATCCTTTATTTAAAACAATTTTTAGAGGACTTTTATTTATTTACTCATTTATGTTTCTACCTCAAATTTTTAAAATTTATATGAATGTCCAAACTCTAAATAAGCTATTATTTTCCGATTCACATTTTATTTATTTAGTTTAAGTTAATTAATTTATGCAACCAACTTATTTATATTCATTATGGAATTTAGGTTTTTTACGATGTACTCCTCACACTCAACATTATTGGTGTGTGAAAATAAATTTTGTGTAGTTCAACGAATAGCTCTAATACCAACTTATGCTTTTATATTAGACCTAACTCATCTTTACAAAGTAATTTTTTTTAATAATTATTTTTAGGTGAGCTAGGTCTCAGAATAAGATTAGAAATGAAAATAGTAGAGAGACTTGGAATAGCACCTACTGAAAAAATAAGATGGTGAACATTAGGCTTAGATTATTTAGGCAAGTAGAGAGAAGATGTGGATTTCATAATAATAAAAGTATATTAGATGAAGATGAGTCAAATCACTACGTAAAAAAGACCTAAAAAAATCATAAGAGATCAAAACCATTACTAAATGTTCCAGACCGGGAGGTCACCTCCACGGAAGGACCTATGAGAGGTCACCTATGTGTCTACCACATAAGAGCATGCTCCGTGACTAATCCCGATCCTTGATCTGATCTTAACTAACTTCCACATCTTTCGTCGAATTTCACGGAAGCAGTTATGTTGAGCTCAATTATATAAGCGTGGATCCACACTACGCCCCAAGTACAGTCACTTTTTCACTCATTTTCTCACACTCTTTTCTCGAGTACAAACACAGGCTTTAGCGTCAGAGAAGATACCTGTTTTGCAGGTTTCTTCCCCACCGTCGACTAACAACCTCCATGTACTGGAGCTCTTCCAACGTCATATCGGATCGTCGACATCATGAGCTTTAAGATCATGTCATCGTAGTTATGTTCTTGCACATATCAAGAAAGATTAAGGAAATAGTGAGTTTGATAGAAATATGGTATTTAATTGAATATTTTGGCGTCGCTTGATCCAAGTAGTTGACCATTTAATGAGATAAGGCTTGATGGTTGTTGTTCTTGAACTTAGTCTCGAAAACTCACCAGAATCAAAACATACCTCAAGACTTAGAGAACGTTGATACAAGTACTTACAGATTACCCACGAACGATGTCATTACATCGCTTATAGGTCAACTTCTTACAAACCTAATAAATTTTCATTAGCTTTTATGAAAGTAATTTTCTAAGCATGAATTGTAGTTAATAATAAACCATAAGTTTAAATACAGTTTGGGTTTTCCTCATTTGATAACACTGCGATTTTGCTCACTTATGTTTAATTATGCAATTTTGTTCTCTATTTCAATATCTTTTAATAATCCATGATTTTAATCGTCCAATCGAATGTCGTGACAATACATTATTCACTGCCAATCTATTGTGTCATTTCAATTGATCTTTTTTTTAATGCTTGGTCGCGACTCAACTCACACCTTACTTTTGAGGGTTAAATATGTTTTTGATCCCTATAAATATACCAACTTTTCGTTTTAGTCTCTCTAAAATTTTTCTTTAACTTTTAGTCCTTAAAAAATTTTCCATCTTCACTTTTGCTCCCTCTTTTTAAGTAAATTCATATGTAGAATTCATATTTTTGAATAAAATTTTTCAGAAAAATTCATAATATTATAAGCATCTCTCCTAAAAAAAATTAGAATTTTGTAAGAAAACATGAATTTAATATGAATTTTTATATTTTTGACGGTTAAAAATTCATATTTAATTCATGTTTTGTTAAAAAAAATCTAATTTTTATTAGGATTTTTTTTTACAATATTTTACACATTTCTGCACAATTTCATTGAAAAATACAAAAATAACTTAAAAATAGGGACCAAAAGTAGTGATTGAAAATTCTATAGCGACTAAAAGTTGAAGGAAAATTTTAGAGGGACTAAAACGAAAAGTTGATATATTTATACAGATCAAAAAATATTTAACCCTACTTTTAAAGACTATTAGCAATGAGGATATTCGTGTTTATATCATATCACTTAATGCACCGTTTTCGAAATAAATGACCAAAATTGCATTTATATTTAACTCATAATACAAAACTTAGTTACGTGACCTAGTAACGATGAATCAAACTCAACATCAACTACTTTATTTATTTTATTATAAAAGGAAGAATCAATAGTCACTTCATTATTGTAACATTTGTGCCTTGTGGTCTCATCTTTATCCTTTACTTTAGATACATTGATGTTATTCACTCTATCGCAAAATTTAGCAAAATGTAGGGTGTTGTGTAGCTTCTGGCCTTATCAATTCATTATCCACAAACAATTAGAAAAAATAAAATAAAGTTTATCCATCACATGCATTTTTTGGTGAATTATTCATCACATGTAGTATAATGGAGGAGTTAGTTAGTACTCATATAATTGCCTTGGTCAAAACTCAACAACTGAGGCATGGTATATAAGATAAAAACAAGCATATCCGAATAAACACGTGTACAAATGTTAAAGGTGTCTTATTATTTAATCTTATCCTTTTTGTACCTCTTTGGAGCCCAATTAGTATAAAAATATTCTACACTTTTCTTAGAAAATTATTGAGTTTGTGGATCACGAATATAGGAAAAATAAGCAAGTGCATTATCTCTTACAACCTTTTGAGTTGAGTAAGAAAAAAAAATATTGAGTCTTCTTTTAATAGTCCAAAAAATATTGAGACTTGGATTGTAAGTATTGGTAATTCAAAGCATCAAGCAAAAGTGGATGGTAATTCATTCCAAATTTGAAGGTACTAGGAAATGCCAACGAAATGGCATCTTAGTTGAATAAAGCATGATAATGATTTAAGTACTCCAAATTTAGGTCGTAGAAAATGGGGAAGGTATCCAAATTGCAACACTTTGATTGAGTAAAACGACTTCAATTTGTCGTTTTGCTAAGAATAATTTGTCAATAATAGAGAGTAGATAGGAAAAAGATTCCATTATTTTCTATTGTAACACACACAATAGAAAGAAAAAAAAACACACAATAGGATATTTTTTTACTATATAAATGGTATATAAAGCATAATACTAAGGAAGAAGAAAAACCTAGTATTAGGTGGAAAAAAATAGATCACAAGTTGTGATTTAATTTTTTCGTAGGAACTTAAGACAATAAATGAATAGTTAATCAATTTAAAACCTAGTACTACTATTTTGGACTAAATAATTAGTTTGAAAATTCCCTCTTTTTATAATTAAGTTTTTTTATAAGATGTGTTGCAATATTTCACTACAACAAGACTGCATATTTAAATTCTCTAAAAAGAAAGACTGCATATTTAATTGGAATAATATTTTTTTGTCGAATATAATAATTATTGAATATATGAGGTTGATTTGATATGGAAGATGGAGAAGTTAATGAGTTAGATGATTTTTTTATACAAAAGAAGATTTTTTTTGAAGAAGTTAAAATGAGATATATTAATCAGAGACTTAGTCTCTCAAGAAGCGGCGAAGCTACCCATTATTTTACGAGATTGCCAAATCTAAAAAAATAAATAAATAAATTTTATGTGCTATTTTGTCAATTTTTATTATTAACAAAGCTCTCTTTGTAGTTGTTTATGAGATCAAAAGTTTTAAAATAAGACATAAAACATATATCAAACAAGTAAATATCCTTTGATTTTCCTACATCTACTCACTTTTGACAAATAAACTCATTTGCGGTAGCTAAATATATTTTATTGGGGTAGCTAACTACAAAATAGGTTAAGTTATTCAAATAAATGTAAAAAAAATGGGGTAGCCAAAGCTACTGCATTAATATGCATAGCTTCCCCCTGCTCTCAAGCACAAGAGGTGTCAGAGAAGAGTTAAGAAAAGTATGAGTTACAACAAGTTACCAAAAAGAAAATGAGCGTTATAGTCACAGAGCAGGCACACTAAGAAACAAAAAAAAAATACTAGAACGAATTATGAATTTTCAAACGAAAAAGGGGATTAAGCCATCAAATGTGGTAGGTAAAAGCAAAATTATGATAATTTGCCTTCAACTACCAGAAAGATTGAAGTTTAATTTTATCTACGAGTTGGTTAATGGAAAGTCCCTTTTGTTAAAAAAACTCTAGCGTTTCAGTCACACCAGATAATCCAAACACAAGAGAGTCATATCAAATATAAGGAGTTATATAAAGGAGTTAGATGATAAGGAGGTAAAATGTTAAATCGTAGCATATGAATATTTTTTAATAATATCACCCGTTAAAAAAATGGTATGCTAACTTATTTCCTATTAACCAACAATTTTTTTTTCATAGTAATTTCAAACAAGTTCTAAAAAAAAAGAGGTATTGTTTGTTTAATCAAGGTCTCTCTCACTGTAGACAGGGCCTTTATCTTATTCATGTTTTTTTTCTTCTTCACGTTTTACTTTAATCATGTTGTTTGCTCGACATCATGGTATGGATGTGGAATGACATAATAATTGGCTGTATTATATAATCAAACCATATATATGAGGTTATGTGGCGTAGGAAGACGCATGTGATGGAGTCACTGAAAATGACTTTAGTTTATAAATTTTTTAAACAACAATCATATAATTATTTTTCTTAATATGACCTATTGGAACGAAGCCCAAATATGCTATTTTTCTTAACCCTCGTTCTCTTTATTTTTATTTTATATAATTTTCTTATCCATCATTGTACATAACTAAATAAACAATGTAAATGACGTAGCTAATAGCTATGGTACCTAGTATAACATAAAACATTATAAAATAAAATGATGATACAGCTTTCGTTGGTTTGATCCCTTTAAAAATGCCAATCACCATCATGCCCTCATCATAATCACTTAAAAAACACAAAAAAGACCTAAAAAAATAAAGTGTGCGGCAACACGATGCAGTGTCGTGTGTAAAAGCAACGAAATTAACCACAAAAAGTATTTTCTTATAGACAATTAAAAAATATTATAAGGTGGATTTGGAGTTTTCATTTTCTTTGGACAATGACTTTGAATTATCAATTAGTGGATCATAATCATGGTTAGAATTATGGTTTAGATAATCCAATAGGGTGTGGTATTTTATTTGTTCGAATTCAACTTTATGACATTTCACATTTGATTAGTATATTTTTTTTTACAAAGATTAATGAGTTAACACTTGTAAAGTTGTAGGTGAATAATGTGCTTTTCAACGGATTGGATATTTGGATAAGGGTTAAATAATTACTATAGATAAAGTTTGTTATTGTATAAAGTAGATATAACTTAAAACAAGATATTAACAATGAATTGATTCAATCAGTAAGAAAGTGAACCTTTTACGTAAATAGTTAAGAGTTTGCTGTTCTCCAACTCCAACAAAGATTGTATAAATATTTTTCAACTTAATTAGAAATTTTGAGCTTCACTATATGGTTCAATCTAACTCGACGAACGCGATATTCAATTCATATATAAAAAATGATATATCCTTGATTGAAAAGAAGGTTGAATCAAAATCCTACAACATCGTGTCTTGAACGTTATA
>Ga0315914_1008512_pt1 | contig 13653 bp, 8 predicted proteins | sample MpolenodulesMG_FD_203920 | JGI IMG/M metagenome (GOLD analysis project Ga0315914, IMG submission 203920) | Medicago polymorpha root nodule microbial communities from Los Angeles, California, United States - elongated nodules | ecosystem: Host-associated > Plants > Roots > Nodule | place: USA...
AATCAACTCAATGAATAGTTGTACCTCATCTATCAGAGGTTCACTTTCTAAAATAGCATGCACATTTGCTGCTTCCAGAGCCTGGAGCTCTCTTTTCAACCTTTCAGAAAACGCCTCTGCTTGACTAATACCCGTGATATAACTGCCCATTCAAAAACTACAAAAATTTAACTCTACACATTAAAGAAGATAGGATTTAAAAAATTATACAGGCATAGATGAATTGCTTGAGAGAAATTACTCTCTCAGCCTTGTTATTTATAACCAAGTGATTACGATCAAATCTACAATCAAATCCCTTGATTATAGGGATAAAAATTAACCAACCTAATCATATAGAGAGATTTTCTCAACAGAATATAATTCAAATCTATACATATCATAAGAGTATCCAACCAATGCAGGCACATAGTTGTTTCATTTGAATTCTTTTTGACAAAATGTACAAGCATCATGTTCGATATTTTCTATTTGTTGGGGGGTAGTAACACCACGGGTGTCCTCACACCCTTCTAGGTATAAAGTAATCCCTACTTGGTTGTTGGCTTAGTTCTATCCCCAAGATGCTTCTAGTAGATTTTAAAATTACACCATGACATTAGCAACTAATTTGTGAATGTCAATCGTAAAATATGGCCAAAAATTTCATAGAGAAAGTGAGGCTTTCTATGGCATTGAATAAACCCTCTGCACCCATAAGACATTATATTCTTACACATCATAAACATTTAACCTCAGAATACATTTTAAGCTGAATGATAGCACCTACTTTCCCAAAAGAGCTTCCATGTCTTCTTCCTCTGCTTGGGAGACAAGCTCCTTTTCAACATTGACTTTCAATTCTGCTTCATTAACAGCAGATTCAACAGTAGCACCATCTGTTTGGTTATTTTGAGTGGAAACTGCAGGTGTATTTTCCTATATAACATTGCTGAAAATAAATAGAGAGAACATAGGGTCTAGAATAATCAACAGAAATTGGTCATCGATTACATAGGGTCTATAATAATTCTCCGCATTAATTCAAGGACTTCAAGATCACTAATGAGATAAGTCACCCTCAGTCCAAAGTAATAAATGTTGAGTACATAAATTAAACAAGTAAAGAAGACAATGACTGTAGCTTGATTGTAAATCAACTTCAAGTTTGAGAATTAGAAGACCATTATGCACCTTAGCCCAAAGAGCCATCTCCACAACATCAATACCAACAACCTTAGGAAGGCGACCAAGGACATCTTTGCAGATATTCAAGGTAGAAAGCAGGAGGCGGTTCCTGCAATAATGTAATAGATACAATGAACAAAAGTCCATCTCCTTACATACAATCATAGGTGATTGAAATTTACTTGTGTAGATTTAACCTGTCATCAATATTGCGCATTGTCCACTGTGGAGGAGCCACAGTGTGATTTCTGAGGTTATCAAATCCCTGTAAGACATATATTCATCAGTACTCTGCACCCCATTGGAAAAAAAATAAAAATAAAAAAAGATAAACAAAAGACATTTAAAACAAACTTCAAAATACAAAATGGATGTATCTTGATTTGCTTCTGTTTACGAAACTGAGAACATTGCCATGTAAGTCAGGCTATTTAATTTTATTAATTATTTAGGATTTCTAATATTATAATTAGGGTTTTTTGTTTGGGATTCTTTATTGTTGCTTGTCAATGTTATTTAGGGATTTCGTTCTATTTTGGAGTATCTTTTTCCATCTTTTGATTAAGAATAGCTTATTATTACTACAATGTACACAGAGAGAGCTAGCAACACACTCTTCTATTTATCGAAATTCAAATGGTTCAGCTAAATCATGTAGGCCCCACATGAATTTAGTGGGACCAATATGAATTTCAATCAATAAAAGAGTGTGTTGCTAGCATAATTCTAGCGTACACGTATGGAATGCTTTTTATTACTATGTGATTATATGCATAAAGTTTTCTTCATTCAAAGAGTAAGGGAGCCCTAGGTTATCAGCAGAGTACCCTGCTTGGATTGTCCAACATCAACTATCTTCATAACATAACGATTTGTATGGAAGAAGGAAATATGGAACATTACCAATGTAAACGTACATCCACTGGGATCATTTGTTACAACTTCCACTTTTGAGAGATGCTTCAGCTTGTATATCTTAGCAGGCTGCAAGAACGATAAATGTTACACAACCAGTCTTTTCCATGGAACTTTATAGATAAAATATGTTAAAACATCTGACCAAGACAAATTTGGGACAGAGGGCTGTGAGGTATTAGCTGAACCAGTTTTAGTTTATCAGTTTCTTTTACCAACAAAGGTAAGGTAGACAATTTCTTCACTTCAGATAAAGCAAAATTGACACGGCTAAACCTTGCAGCAAGGGTGATTTCCAAAGTCGCTAAGGATAAGTTGTATATACTGAACAATTTAAATAAAAAAAGGAAGGCAGCAAAGGTGGTATGAGCATTATTTCAACTAGAGTTATACAAGGATCGTTTTTCTTATGCAGTCTTTTTGTTTCCTTTCTTGGGAAACCAGCACATGGAAGGTGGATTATGGAATAGGATGAACAGGAAACCTTTGAAAAAAAGAAGGAAAAAAAACAATACTAGTAACATGCCAGGAAAAAGCAACTTCCCTGGTTCCTTCGTGAAATGGAATGGGAATGGCAACAAAGTACAAAATTAAGCATGTCCCAGAGAGGCAAGGAAGAGGGATGAGAAGGAAATCACCTCAAGAACTCCTCCATTTGAATACTTTAAAACTCGAAGAAAAGCCTTTGTCCGTTGAGTTTTCGCTTTTGCTACACAAAATAACATGTTGTCACCAACAATTCTACAAATAAAGAATTAAACAACTATTTGCAGCAGTAACACAAGTTGACCACATGAAATCACCTACACAGAGCGGAAAGAAGATTGCTGCTCTCACCTCCCTTTCTATTCCTTTTGGTTCAAACAAGATAATCTTACCAGTATATAAACTAGATAAGAACACACTGCAAGCTAATGTCTCAAATGCTAATTCCTCTCATTTATACTAAACACAAGAAGGAAAAACCTACAATGATGTGTTAAATTAAAATAAGAGAAGCACAGTCTCTGTTTTCTGATTAAACCCCCGCTGTGGCCGCTGCTAACATTAAACAGAAATTGCCTATTAACTGGTTTCATAACTCGCATAAGTATTTGAATACATAAACATTACATGTGAACTCCTAATGAAATCAACTTAATCGAGTAAACCCTTAAACATATAGCCTAAACTAGTGACCTCAATAGCACCGACACTTGATGAAGGCGAGTCCCGATGTCCGACATGTGTCACCAACACATGTGATTACATTGAATTATGTCATTTTCTAAAAAAATAATTAGGTCAATGCGTCACTATGTCCTTGCTTCATAGCTAATAACACACCCTCAGAACCAAGTCATTATTATATCTAACAAGGTCCATAAGACGGACACCGAAATTCACAAATGCAACATTTCGATTCATTTTGGCGTGACAAGAAAGTGCAGAATGACGCAGGGTATTATTTTTAGGAGTGGAAATTGGGGAAAACGGTTTCAGTTGGATCTTCTTTCTCTTTGCTTCTTCCATCGTGACTCGTGTCACTTCACCGTTTAACGCTTCCAACCAATTCTGTTGGCGCTCCATTGCCACGCCTTCACAACGATAATTTGCATTTTTTTTCGCTCCAAATTTTCCATTTCATAATAAAGTTAACTGTTCTTGTTTTTTTCTCTCACAAAAACTATAGAAATCAAATTTGGAAAAATACTTCTAAAAAATCATGTATGTGTGTTGCAAACGGGAATCTGAATAGGTTTTTCTTGGTTGTTATTTTAAGGTAATCTTTTGTGTATGTTTTTCAAATGGTTGATATTTATCTAAATTCTAAAATCACATGCATTGTAATTGTTGAATATAGATAGGGAGCTTCCGAAATTGAGAGGTATATTTGATTTACTAAACAATAAGTATTGGACATCCCTCAAAAAAAATAACTGCCCTTAATATTAGATCTCTTAATTCCCTCCTTAATCACTTAACCTAGCTTCTTTTGGAAGCTGTTACACGAGTAATATTACTCTATTGGTTAAACCTATTGTTAAACCATATTTACCTCATTAACATAACTGCCGTAGCTTCCTTCAAAAGCTTTCACACGTCCCAACCTTGGTGACCTTATGTCTTCTTCGTTTAAATTTTGAATTTCCCTCTTCCCCATCATTAATTTGGCCCTTATATGATTTTATTAGGTTTGTTGGCTGTCTATAAATATACACAACACAACCATGGAGCTTTTTCAATTTCACCTATCCCTTGAGTTACCGTTTCTTTTTCGGATTCACTCTTTGTGGGTCTCTCTCTTCCTCAAAATATCAATTCTACAAGCTGGAAACATCGATTTGGTTTTGTGAGTTTTGGTTCTCCCCGTTTTGATTTGTGTGCATTTTGGTTATGGGTTTAATTATGTCTCTTTTAATGTTTTAGGCAGTTTTTAGATGAAGTACCATCTCATTGAATGATATCATATCTCTAATAAACTCCGTATGTGACGCCATTATTGATTACAATGATAAATCAATGTTGCATGCAGTACTATGAACAAATCAGTTCCAAATCACATGGATTCTTGCATAATTTTGGAACTAGTTATTGCATTAATTCATCTTGAAGATGTAATTTTTTCAAAGAAGAAAGTCGTGATTTGTAGCTGGAAATATTTTAGTTGCTGGTCGTTTCAATCCCTCATAATGTTGAAATAATAACTGGTGGGCTTTCATCTGTTTGTTTGTCACTATTTCTGGTCATGTAGTTTTTGTGCATATATGGTGATTGATGGTTTCTTGAACCCAACAATGCAAGTATAACAACATCAGAGCATTGGGTCTCTCTGATTTATGGATTTATACCGTGTGATAGTTGTGATTATCAATGACCTTCAAGTTTTTACTTCTTTAAATTGTCACCAAAACTTTATCAAGCAAACTTTTTAGTTAAAGAGCATATTATAAACCTGTTAAATTCTTGAACATAGTCAATTGTAAAGATGAAGGCCAAAGAGTAAATTTTTTGGATATCTATATGATATGTACTTCAATTTAAATGGTTATCTTTTAAGCATTAATATTGTGTAGTTTTTTAAATTATGAATTGTTGGTGTTATTTTTATTAATTTTCCGTGTCTAGACTAGAAAATGCTTGCAGGTTTAATTACAATATTTTGGAACTTTGAATTTATCATCTTAGGTTTAAACTATAATTCAATCACTCATTTTAATTTCAAATATTGTGCTCAACACATTGGCTCCATTCATAGCATATCAACCCCATCATGTCCGGTCTTAAGTTTCTAAAATAAGCTCTATTTACACCACACAAAAAAAAAGCTCTATATAAAGCATCCTACTACCACTCTCTTGATCACAATTCTTCTTGCTAACTCTTCATCATAAAGAGAAGTATTTGAGTTAGATAATTTTGTGTTTTAAGATGTCTAACAAATGTATAATCATCTTCAAAGTTCAGATTGTATTTCAAATTTTAATTTTTTGTTTCTCAATTCTTAAGTAACTTATTTCTATGGTGGATTAATTTATTTTTGTAGGTCATGCTTTGAAGATTATTCCAGTTTTTGAAATTACCGGTTGAAAGATTGAGTTACAGTTGAAAGTTCGTAGCATTTATTTATATATGGTCTAGAGCATGGATATGGTTGGTGGATTATTGTGATCATGACTATTTTCCAAGATTTTATTGCCTATAAGGAGAACCTCCACACTTTTGATTATGGCTTACACTAAAACACCAAATTCCAGTACTTGGCAAAAACAATAACCATCCTTTGCAATTTTTCCAATGTCAGTTATTGAAAAATATTCTTTTAGTTTTGCGAGTTCACGCATACACTTACTTCACCTTCGTTTTGTTTGCAGCAGCGGAGATGGCGACAATTGAGTTGTAGCCTATGTTGTCTATGTTCCATTGTTGAGGGAAGCTGACTTATTTCTTAAAAGTCTTCTTGGCATGTATGAGATTTGGATAACATTTTTGCATCGACAAAATTGATTGTTGATCAAATTTGTTGGAAAACTTTTATTGGGTTAAGTTAGCATAAGATATTACAATGGCAATGTCATACCATTCTATAATAATTGTGCTCCACAACTTATATCACATCAACTATTTCATTCGATATATTTTATTTTTATATATCATAGCCAATAGACCCGTGCGACATATGGGTCGGTGGTCTAGTTATTTATATTTTTAGAGCGGTAATAATTCTTCATAGTTTTCGATGCTACTGTCTATGAGAGATTGACGAAAATTAATCCTTTCCGTTTTTTACTCTCATGCTTTCTTAAATGTCCACGACTTTATGTTTTATCTTCATTATTCAATATACAATAATAATCTGCACTATTCCTAATTGCTAATATGAATGATTTTGCAAAATTGATTGAGGCAAAACCTTGACAAAAATCATAGAAACCAACGTTATCAAATTCTCAAAAAACAACAACTTGCGTGTTTTGTGATCCCCAACTCTAATCACATACAACCCAATTTGCAAATAAGAGAATGATGAAGCTCCTAGAAGACTTGAGAGTCAAACAGCACTTAGACCAACAATCAGGTGAAATCAGGAAACAAGGTCCTCCTACACTACAAAAAAAAAAAAAAAAAAAGCTGTTAAATAACGGCGGGTTTATTACGGCAGTGTACTAAAACCACCACTTTAAGCTGTATATTACGGCGGTTTTGGATGTGCAATATCTTGTGTGTTAATTTTGCTTTTTGTTGTTATGAATTTTAATATGAGAAGATTCTGAATTTCATTCTTGAAAAAAGGCCTTCGCAATTAAAACTTTGGTGACATGTTTACTTTGTACTAACTTTGAATTGTATGTTATTTGTGTATTTTTGGGTTTTGCAAAGTTGAATGAAAGCTCCAATATTTATTTTATGTATTGGGATGTTGCAATTGCGAATGGACTGTATTATGCTTGACATGTATCTTGATTTTTTTTTTATACTTTCTGTTTGGTTATGAATCTTAATTATATGGTTTGTTGGTTTCGGGTTTCAATAGCACTATTGACCTTTTGTCCACTTTATTTGCAATTCTTTCTAGCTGAAACTCTGAAATTGACTTCAACAATGAACAAAGAGTTAGGCTTCTGTACTAGAGTTTTTTATGTTCTTAACCGAAGATACAAATCTATAATGATGTCGCGGAAATAGTAATCTTCAAGCTGTTTCTCATGTTAAGCATATGTACTTGTGGTACATATCAATTAAACTCTTATATTAGTTTTGTTATTTCTTACTCCCTCCGTCCCTATATATAAACACCATTTTATTAGAGGCAAAGGGTGCTTATATATAGGGACAGAGAGAGTATTTTCATAACTTGTATCAAGGATTACATAACTCTTCGGATGTCTTGCTTGCATGATTTGCTTGATTTCTTCGTGAATTACATTAAGAACACACTAAAATTCCTATGTTTTATGAAGAATAGAATTACATACTCAAATATAGAAAACATTACAAATGTCTCGAAATCATAGACAATTGCTCTAATACTCCTCTGGTTTGCTGGTAAAACCTACTAAAATAGACTGAAAAACATGCTAAGAATAATGTAAGATGACATGTCATCAACATGGTATACCAATTACGGGAATACCAATTATGGGTTTCTACATTGAAAGAACTGATCTTTCAATGGATATTTCCTCCGAGGAAACCATAGGTGTCAGTTCCAATGTATGTAGGTAAGTGGGGCGCCACTTACAAAGGCTAGTTTATAGCAGACTACATTGAAAGAATCGATCACTTTAGATTGTCCATGTTTGAGTGATTGGTTAGACACAATTGTGCTCAATATAGTCTAGTTGTATTAAAGTATATGAGATAAGGCATGTGATGCTAGTATACATTAGTCGTTGCTAACCAATAATGTACACTATATTATTTTTAAAGTAAAATATTGTACTCATTAAGTTTGATCTAGCAATTCATTTTGACTTGACATTCCATGTTTATCCCGATTTGGAACTCATTGAGATTGTAGTATCTTATCCCACTCCGTTGAATATTTTTCGGGTATAAACTGTTTTGGAGTCGATCAGAGCCAAATCACAAGAGTTTAGAGTTTAGGGTTCTTTATTATACTTTTAAGTTTTTTTTTCTTTTGTAAAAGGTTGCTGAATGGTGTTTTAAGGACTACTTTGTTTCAAAACTTGTAAATTAGATAATGTCAAATGTGAGAGACTTTTGCCGAGTAAACTTTTGGTTTTAAAAACTCCAGTTAAATGAAACAAAGCATAAATTCTACTATAAATAAGTACTTATTGTATTTCGTTTTCTTATAAGTTGATGTCGATCAACTTTGAGTTGTCAATTATTTTCTGATATTCTTCTATCTCCATTAGTTCAAATTTTCTACTCAGAGATTGAAACTTGATTTTCTTCACTTTCTCATCACCTTCATGGTACTTATTAAGAATGTCTCGTACTTCTTTTTCTTTTGTGATCTTTGAGATTTTCTCAAAGTTACTTCCATAATCACCTTGTTGAATATAGAACAAAGCTTTACAATCCTTCATCTTTAAATTCATATGCGCAGTTCTTTGTGCTTTTGTTGCATTTGCATCCAGTTTTTAATAGCCATTATACACAACCCAAATATAGTCTTCATCACATTGCTCCATCTTTCCCAGTTGGCCAAATACCACGTTTGATACTTTAAGTTTGACAGAATTTTCAAGTTAATCTTTTAAGTTTCAAAAATTTAAAATAGATCCTTTTAGTTTGACAGAATTCTCAAATTAGTCCTTTAAGTTTCAAAAGTTTCAAATAGGTCCTTTTAGTTGATAAACTATTTCACCGTTACCCCTACAGTTAGTTAATAATTAATTGATGCTGATGTAGCTGTTAAGTTGTTGACTTTGATCAAAACGCTGCATTTTAAAAGCTCAAGGGTGTCAAAATATTACGTTTAATGGTCACAAATGATCATTCTAGCACTATAAATGTCATTTAATAGTGTTAGAAAGACATTTGTTGTTGTAAATAGCTGTCTTTCTAGCACTATAGATGATCATTTGTGATCATTAAACGTAGCGTTTTGACACCCTGGAGCATTTAAAAGGCAGCGCTTTGATCCAAGTCAACAACTTAACGGCTACATCAGCATCAGTTAAATGGAGACTAACAGCGGGGGTAACAGTGAAATAGTTTATCAACTATAAGGACATATTTGAAACTTAAAGGATTAATTTGGGAATTCTGTCAAACTAAAATGGTCTAATTGAAACTTTCGAAACTTAAAGGATTAACTTGGAAATTCTATCAAACTAAAAGGACCAAAAATGGTATTTGACCTTCCTAATATCACCTTCAAGAATTGGAAGATGAGTGTTGAAAATGTTGCTACCATGCATGGTTTCTTGCATGTTTCTGCAACTGATTCGTCTATAATTGTGTGATTTGGAAGCCTTTTTGTTCATCCCTTATATCAGAACCGTTGCTCTTGATGTTAATTTCTCATCACAAGAATGATAATGCAAGTTATCTGTTTTCCAAGAGAGAAGAAGTGGAGAATGTTCCAGTGGATGTAAACTTATTGTTCTCATTAGTTATGAAATTGAGATTACATCATACTTATATACACGTTTATGTACATTACTTGTGGATCAAGTAATCAATCGAAAACTAACAAACTTTGCTTAAAAGTAGCTAACAAACATAACAAATTATTTAACTACTTTCCATCCTAACTAACTTGATTTACAAAACTAACAAAAACCAAAATAAAAAAATATCATAAATTATTGTAGCTTCTTATATGATAGGTTGTGGGGGAAATTATTTCCCTTTTTTTATCCAATTCATAGTTACTACTACATACAAGTATAAATAAATTCAAGTGGTCTGCGTTCCAGAATTTAAAAAGTGTGTAATGTCGTTAGGAATAGAGAGATTTGCAAAATTGCAAGGCGGAGCCCGTGTTTGGAGCGTGTGACCGTTTTATTTAATTTTAGGTTTGTTTTTTTTTAAGGAATTTTATGTTTGTTTGAACATTGAAATACATAAATAATTTCATTGTTTTCTTTAATAAAAAAAAAATCATTGTTGTGTGATGGTTTTCTTTTGTCAAGTAGTCTAGTGGCTGGAGCTCACACAATTTTAAACGTGGAACGTGGAGAAGTAAAGTGTCTGAGGTTTGAACTCGAACCTCTGCATAAAGTATCTTTATGCATTGTCTCTATCAATTGAGTTAAACATACATGGACTGTGTGACCGTCTTTTGTGTGTGTAACTTTATTTTATTGTCGCATTTTGGGTAGGTGATGTAGGGTAAAAGTTACTTTCTCCCATCTTGAATATAAGAGAAGATTTTTTTCTTCTTCGGATTCATTGAATAATTTATTTATCTAGTCTAAAACATATGTCAAATATATCAGTTATTCAATGAATTTGAAAAAAGAATTTCCCCTTATATTCGATATGTCAAATATATCAGTTATTCAATGAATTTGAAAAAGGAATTTCCCCTTATATTCGAAAGCGTATCAATTTTATTTTTTTGACAATGTAACAAATCAATTATAGGATATGTTTCTCTCACACTTTAATTTGCTTAACATTTCTTTTGATATTTCATATGTTTAGAATAAAAATAAAAATAATAGGTATGTGAACATTTTGATCCATGATATGATATTAAAGGAATTTCAAAATAATCTTCGAATTTGAAAATGTCTTTGATTATATTAGTCTTTTCCAATAGGCAATTATAATCATTAAAATTATATATCTCGTATGAATTATTATGATTAAATATTTAAAATGATCTCTTAGTGTTTTTATTATATTTTTTTTAGCATTGTGATATACAGCGACAACAAATGTCGCGAATTTTTCACGAGCGTGACTTTACTACATGTTTGGCCGACTGCCTGCTTCGCATGACTGAATATATTTAACCCATCATTCCAACGAAAAACCAGTCACCATCCATGCACTCCAGCTTTGCATCCATCCTTGAACTCGGTATTTGGAGGAGTGATGATAGAGAAGTTTCCTGATGAAATGACGGTGAAGAACGATGGACAACAACAAGGGAACAGTGACGACAAACGATGGCAAAGGAAAGGCGACAATGTAATGACAATCGACATGGGAGGAACAAAGACGTATACTTACAATGGAGGGGACACAACGACCGGTTGCCTTAACTTTGGGTTTCAGTTCAATCCACAAAAACGAGGAAGCAAGTTGAAGAGACAACGGTGGCAAGTTTGAGAGACGACAACCACAATTTGTTTTGATGGCAATGGCAAGTCGAAGAGACCATGGAACTAAGGAAGGTGAATCAGTTGTTTGTGGAAGAAGAAAACAAGAGATAAACTATTGAAAAAAATTGGAGTGAAACGGGGGAAAAAAATTGAAATAAAAGGCAATTTGTTGTGACACGTAGTTCGCGATAGTCTCGTGATAAGAGTTTTCGCTACATTGAGCATTTCCCTATTTTTTTTCTAGTTAACTTGCAGTTACTAGAGGAAAATGACTCTGATAATACGGAGTTCAACTGTGAGATAAGTATAACCTAATTAAGAACTGTTTCATCCAGAAATCACACCAATAAACTTAGATGTGTGGAGCAAAAGGGAAGTAGTAACCAATATCAAAGTAACCTCAAGCAACAATAGCAATAACAAACCTAAATCTAATCTAGAAATCAAGTGTACAACACAAAACCACAAGCATAAATTAAAGAGAGGGGAGAAACAAACACATTAATTGTTGTTTACCTAGTACGGTCCAACAATGACCTACCCTAGGGGAGAGATTGATCTCTCCAATCTACTATTAATGAGTTTTTTACAAGGAGATACAAAAGGGTTACAATAAATTAGCTTATACAAGCTCTCCAAGAACAAAACCCAATTTCTACCATTTTTCCAATCTCTTCCCAAGAACAAAAGACTCAATGAAGACACCTTATAATATTTTTACAATAATTTACCTGCAATGATGAATTATTGTAACTTTTTTAATATTTTTACAAAATATACTCTTATAGTAAATTGTGAACATTAAATACACCCACTAATATCAAAAAGACAAATGTTATATAAGAGATAGAAAAGTATTTTAAACATCAGCTATACCTAAAAAGTTATGACATTTTTTTTATATGACCAACACATTTTTAAAAAAATTCTTATAATAAAGACCATATAGAGTAGTTTTATTTCCTTCTCTAAGATTATTATGATGAAATGAGATACTACAACTATATATAATCTCAAAACTGTCTAATATGATTAACAAGATAGTTGGATCAAAAAATATAGTTGTATAGTTTGGAGTATATTAAGTGTTGGTAAGGTTTTGCGCATTGTATGGAATCAAACCACATGCTCCACCACTTGTGCAAACCCTCGTGAATTCCTATGAATTTTGATCTAGCGAATGTACTCTCCAAGCAGAGTATTTAATGACCTAAACTTTACCAATTTTCAGTTAAACTAGATTGTCGATCCGTGCACCGCATGGGTCTTATAAGCTGAACTAATTTATTATATATTAAAACCAAATTGATGTCCGAAAAATTACAGAGTGTTGGAAAATATTGTAAAACAAAGTAAACATGTATCACTAAACATCTTTAAATTAAAAAAAAAATATAGTAGATTTTTTAATGTTACATATTTAGAAATACGTTGTTCACATGATAATACATACACCAAATTTATATAGTTTTAAAACATTGGTAACCCACTTTGTATGGTAGGCAAATAATCGAATGAACCAACACAAATACTTGCCACTAACAAAGAGTAATTAATATAAAAATATACAACATTAAACATTGAGCGGAACACCAACCGACGTTTACATTGAATTTGTTTATGTTTACCACGAAAATAAAAGTCATTAGGAAGCAAATAGCCTCCTAAATCATTGAACTTTTAGAATTAAATTTCAATGGGGGCATCATAATATTTAGGCATGCAAATTATATTATTCCCAAAACTCCATGAAGGTAACTCAACAAAAAAAATTTGGTCCCCTAAAAAAAACTACAAAACCGCCCCTTAACTTTTGCACCTGTGACAGTTTTGGCTTCCAAAGTCAACTTTGACTCGGTCTACGCTGATGTGACACCCTAAGTGAGGTGTCACATGTTATTTTTTTTATTTTTTTGGTTTGGGGGCCAAAACTGCTACAGTTGCAAAACCTAGGGGGCGGTTTTGTAGTTTTTTTTAGAGGGTCAAAATTGCAACTTTGTGAAAGTTAGGCGGCGAAAACTCTTATTAAGCTTCTTTTTTTTTTTTAATAAGGGTCTGTTTGTCAAAAAAAACAAATTAGCTTATAGCGAATAGCTTATAAGCTCATATGTCCAAAAAAGCTATGTTTGGTAATGGTTTTTCACCACGAGCTTATAGCTTATTTCACGAGCTTATAAGCTATTTTTCAGACGATATTCCAAGTAGCATTTGAGCTTATAGCTTATTATTTTTTCTTCCATAATTACCCTTATTATTTTATCTAAAATACATATATACCCTTTATCATAATTAACTACGTACGTTCTTCGAATAAATTTTATGTTTTGGACTGGACGCCAAT
>Ga0315914_1008514_pt1 | contig 13649 bp, 8 predicted proteins | sample MpolenodulesMG_FD_203920 | JGI IMG/M metagenome (GOLD analysis project Ga0315914, IMG submission 203920) | Medicago polymorpha root nodule microbial communities from Los Angeles, California, United States - elongated nodules | ecosystem: Host-associated > Plants > Roots > Nodule | place: USA...
AGCAATGTTACTGTTATCTTTGTCTTGTTGTAGAGACAAACATTGCAGAGAAGGTGGTTGCAGAGTTCGTGGCCGTACACTTCGTACACTGTCCTTTGTCAACTCTGGTGAAGTAGCTTCTGGCGAAATATGTTTCTGATGACCAGCGCTTCTGATGTTCTTGCTTCTGATGACGTGTCTTAAGGAGCTCTTCTTCAGACTCGTTTCTTCAGACTCGGTTCTTCAGACGCAGTTCTTCAGACTCGTTCTCCCAGATGCTTTAAGCTTCAAATAAATTCCTTTGCTCTTGAACTTGTTCAACCAGAATCTTTATGAATAGTACTTTGATTATGGATCCTGTACACTGGAACAAATTGTTTAGCATATCCAATTGATTATTTTTAATACCTTGTTATTGTCAAAACTCAATAGGTGACTTGTGAAACACCCTTGTTCCAACACACGATGTGTCGTTGTCGTTGGATTATGGTAGTCAAATACAATCAACTACAGATAACATTGACGAAGGCCAACATGACCCTCAAGTAAATCGTGGAAGAAATCGTCGAAGACGAGGGTGTGAGACAGCAGGGCATTTATAATAATTGTAGATTTTATGGTAATATTATTTGTTATATAACTTTTATTAGTTTATTAAAAATAAATTATTTTAATTATTTTTTATATATATTATGCATGCAAAAACGGAAACCAATGCAACAATTTTGTCCTTATTATACCTTGCAAGTCTAAGTAGAGGGGTATTTAAAATTTAAAAAAAAAAACACGAAAATACCCCGCAACTCCAAGTAGAGGGGTATTTAAAATTTTCGAAAAAAAATAGGAAAATACCCTGCAAGTCCAAGTAGAGGGGTATAATAAGGACAAAATTTTGTCACTTTTTGGGGTACCCCGCAATTCCAAATGGAGGGGTACCAGAAAGTCAGAAAAAGTAGAGCATTTCTGCAATTTTTTGAAAAAGTATGACAGTTTTGAAATTTTTGGCAAAAATTAGAGTAGAAACAAATTTTTTTTGAAATTTTACTTATAATAGTGATGAGACAGAGGAGTATAAGAGTGTTGTCGTTTGACTAAAGTAGTTATCATACATAAAGGACATGTGACATCACGTATAAAATAACGCATTTTAAATAATATAGCAGTACAGTTTAGTTTTTTTCTTAAACATTTTATTTTTAATCTACCAAATCAGAAACACAATAAAATACACGTAGAGAACCTGAAGCTTAGCTTGAACCCACTTTCATAACATCCCTATCAAATATTTTTATTTTTTTTGAAAGATCACTATCAAATACCAATGGTTAGTAATGATGAAATTATATTAAGAAGTCAAACATGTTAAATCATCATCAGAAAATTCAACTTTGAATGATTGGTTTGTACAATGCCACCTCTCTTGAAGTCGTTGTTCATTTTGTTGTTGGTAAACCTTTTCTTTGTCGTGTAACAAAATGTATCGACATTTGGCTTTGGCCTTGGCAGTGTTGTTTAGACACAGCTGGAGCCGTAGACATCTTTTTCTAAAAAAATATATTTCATTATCATTCCATTTGATCATTATTAATCCATTTGAATTGATCTGGTGATCGTGGTGAAACAAGAAAAAACATCTTAGAAGATTCTAAATTATGAAACTTTTTTTATAATACAAATTTTAATTGGAGAAATTTTCAACAAATAGAACAATATAAAAGCGTTTGAAACCCCACAAATTACAAAGTCTGGAAACTTATGTTAACCAACTAAATATAAGCATGACAAAAATCACATATGACACTTTTGAAATCGTAAAAAACTAAAATCGTTAAGAAATTATTTAAAATCTCACAAAATAGATCTATGATTTTTAATTTTTTCAAGTGGGTCAAGGGCTCCACCACTGTTTGATAGTGTTGACTTATTATCTTGAAGTGTGCTTCTATCAAGATCTTGTGTTCAATTCTTTTCGGTGTCAATTTTAATAATTGGAAAAAATATTATATATTTTTTTTTTGTGGTGGCTGAGATTTGAACCTAAGCTTAGATATATTATGTATTGACCTTACCCATTGAATTAAATTAATTGTATAAATATTATACTTTTAAGCAAAGAAGACAAGTTATATGAATATTTGCCCTAAAAAAAGTTATATGAATATCAATCCTAAATTAAACTGTCTCCTAATCTAACCCAATGCAACTTTAATTCTTCGCTTTCCAATTAGAATCATGAGTACCACTTTTTTTCTTTTGTTACAATCGCAGTCTTATCGAGATAAATTTCCATAAGTACAATAAAATCATCACTGAACTGTTTTTGCGGTTAAGCAATTCAATAGTCCAAATTGATATACATTTTGATAATAATGGACACAAGTAGAATATGACAAATTAGTAACAGAAAAGAATACGACAATTTTTTTTTTAGATGCATAGAAAAGAATATGACAAATAATCTTGCCGTTTTATTTAAAAGTTAAATCAAATGATTTCGGATCCCTAAAATTAAGCCCTAGTAATCATGTCAACTTTACATTTATCCTGGACCCTGATTGGTATGTGATGATGATCCTATCTGAAGTATCTCAATAATAATAATGATTATATTAACATTGAAGCAAAAGGTGTCAGCAAATTATTATGGAAATTTTGCAATCCATTTCACTAATTGTTATTAGCAGTATGATTGATGTTCAACTTTATCATTCCACGGTACTATCACTATCTATTATCTAAAGACGTATTTAGGTCAAATACATTTTCGAGTCCTTTAAGTTTTATGTTTGTTTCAGATAAATTTTTTAAGTTTCTAAAGTTTCAGATAAGTTCTTTAAGTTTCGAGTTTGTTTCGGATAGGTCCTTTAAGTTTCTAAGGTTTCAGATAGGTCTTTTAAGTTTTGAGTTTGTTTCAGATAAGTCTTTTCTATCAACCTCCGCTAAGCCAAAGTTGATATGTCCGTTAAACCAAAGTTGATCTGGTTGGGAAAAAATTGATGCCAAGTGTCAGAGAGAACCACCTCGCCCACTTAACGGACATATCAGCTTTGGCTTAACGGACAGAACAACTTTGGCTTAACGAGGTTGACAGAGAAGACCTATCTGAAACAAACTCGAAACTTAAAGGACATATCTGAAACCTTAAAAACTTAAAGAACCTATCTAAAACAAACGTGAAAGTTAAAGGACCCAGGAAGGTATTTAGCCAAATATTTATTATTAGGCCGTGTAAAATTATTGAGTAACTTTATTTGGTTTCTTCCACAAAAGAAAATAATAACTTTATACTTGGTTTTCATGCAAATTGGATCTTCTTCTTCACACTTTTTCTCATCATTAAAAAAATAAAAATATAATCAAGTGCGAGAATGAAATTGAGAGAGATAGAGAGTTAGAAGAGAGAATGAGAGAAAATTGAAGGAGAGGATTTATGTTTGTGTCTATAAACCTTAATTTAAGTCAAATCAAATCCAACTAATGTATTATCACAACAGCTTAGACTAATACAATTTAAAGATTTGATGGAGACACTTATGATTTTGGATTAAATATTTTGAAATAATAAATGTCAAGATTTATTTATTTATGGGAGTAAAAGTATGTGAAGTATATGAAATAAGAAAACGTGTCAAGTATATATGATGAAGCTAGAGCCCAGAAGTTGAAGGATGAGCCGGCCTGGCCGGCCTGTTAGCATTTCTTAGAATTCCTTCATTATACAAAACAAGTACACGCATTTTCTCTCTAATCTAATTGTTATTTAATATTGTTTAACAAAGTAATTAAGCTCAAGCGATTAATAAGTTCTATCAAAAAAGGAATTGTTCAAGAGAAATGAGTTTGATTTTTAGATAAAATAATTTTTTGTTAGATTTTATTATCTTTGACTAAACTCCTAATTATCAAAATATCTTCCTTTACGATCTGAAGGTTAATAAAAAATAATTGTTATAAACTATTATTATTATTATATATATGACCCCTGAGAGGTTCCATTTGTTGTACTTGTTGGTAGTTTTGGACTCTGCTGCCTACTTTTTCATTTAGTAGCACTACCTAAAAACCAAACATTGTGCATATATATAATATAACTATAAGCTAGTGAGTACTCCCAATGCTAAAAGTGAAGGAAAGGGAAATGGTGAAGTGTGAAAAGCAATATGGAGAGGAGCTTCCAGTTGTCCTCTCAGTCTCAGACCCTATGGTGTTGGAGATTAATCGTTTGCATAACCAATTCAAAGGTTCTTTGTTTTTCTCATTTTCATTCTTCAATATTTTTTAAGTTTCCATCATCAGGAGTATTGAGTTTCATTTAGTTTCCATCTGGTCAGTTTGATTCCCACTGTTCTTGTATCATATTGATATGCATTCGTTTTCATTGATTGACTTAGCCTACAAATTATAATGAATATAAGTAATTGTTAGGGTGAAGAAGCGTCACATGTGACAAAGTTCGAAAATTGTTTAAAACTTTTGACTACGATGTCATCAATTTTAAGTAAAACCGAGGTCCTTATAGCTGAGAGAGAGAGAGAGTAATTTGATCATTGTTAGTGTTGATACAACAAAATCAAGAGAAAACAAATATAAGTTGAATTTAGAGACACTGTTTTTATTCATTTTCCTTGTTTTATGCCGAACTAGTATTGAATGGATATTTACCCAAAAAAACAAAAAGAATTGACCAGATCATTGTCTCGGTCGGGAAAACGAGTAATACCGAACTTTCTATTTGTGAGCAGCAGCATCGATCTTTACTAGAGTTTTAAGCGATTTTCATTTTTCAAGTATCAGTCCACCGTAGGTGATATGAAAGACTTCCTTATCCTAGAAGTCACTATAAGTTTAAGTTGAACACAAAATGAACTATTCAAGTCAGTGGTTTGTCTAAAAACCTTATAATTTTATGTAATCATTGTTGCAGAAAAAGTTAAGGACGTAGCAACTTGTCAGAGTGAAATCAAAGCACTAAGGTCAGCTGAAACTCTGAAGGATAAGGCCATAGAAGAGGTATTTTTATTAAATCCATCTATACAAACACATGGTATATCATAAGCAGCTTTATCGATTAGGGACCATTAATTATGTCATGTTACAACAGAAAAGTATGAAACTACCTATTTACTTTTAGCATAATTACAAGATATATGAATTTTTCGGTATTCAGCCTTGTTATAAATTTTGGTCCGCAACTGCAATTGTGGCCGCAACCTCAATTTAGAACCGTATTATTCAGTCTAATATGGCTATAATTGTTTTCCACCACTTTCAGCTGAGAAATGAAGTCAGTAAACTGGACGAGAGACTTAGAGTTACAGAGGATCGTCTTAAGCAAAAGGTACACTGATTTGGTATACTTGTATTTTATTAAAGTAGGAGCCATATTGAAGATTGGTAGAACCTAAAATGCAAGTTTTTCTTTCTTTCCAAAATCCATTCTTATGCAGAATATAGAAATCAAGAAACTGACAGACGAAAAGAAAAGTGCAATGGCTGCACAATATGCCACAGAAGCAACACTTAGAAGGGTGCATGCAAACCAAAAGGATGAAGATTCTGTTCCAATTGATAACGCCATTGCCCCTCTTCATGCTGAGATTAAAATGTATAGGAATGAGGTACAACATTACAAATACTAACATTTCCAACAAGGAATCATTTGCAAGGATAGATCAAAATGGAATTAAATTATGTAGACTAACAAGACTAACATCAAATATGGTTTCATAGATAACAACACTTCAGGAAGATAACAAAACTTTAGAACGACTCAAAAAGTCGAAAGAAAAAGCATTGCTAGATGCAGAGAGGATTTTGCAAAGTGCACTAGAGAAGGCTCTAATAATTGAAGAAGTTCAAAATCAAAATTTTGACTTGAAGAGACAGATTGAGATCTACCAGGCAAGATTTTTTGTGTTTCCCTTTTTTTTTATTTTATAAATATTTGGTTTCTATTGTGAAAGTGAAAATGTTTTAGCCAATTTACAACTACCATAAACAGGAGGAGACCAAAATTTTAGAGAAATCTCGCCGCCAAAAGATTCTTGAAGTTGAAAAGCTTAGCCAAACCATTCAAGAACTTGAGGAAGTTATCTTAGCTAACGGTGCTACAGCTAACGTTGTTCGCGATTACCAAAGACAGGTTTCTGAATTGCAAGTAAGCAGTCTGAACTTAATGTTGGATGTATTAACTGTAACTCATGGTTGATCTTATGTGGTAACTTGTGGTTTTGCATATAAATTTTCAGGAGGAGAAAAGGGCACTAGAGAAGGAGCTAGCAAGAATAAAAGTTTCGGTCAATAGAATTGCAAATGGTGAGGCTAATAAGTGGAAGGATGAAAATGACAAGGTCATGCCTGTCAAGCAATGGCTAGAAGAGAGAAGGATCATGCAGGTATGACTAAGTATGAATATCTTTCCATGAAAGCCTTTGAAGTTTATATGATCCTGCTTTCATGCCTTAAATACTACAATTTTATTTTGTTACTTATAAGGTGTAGTTCCTGAAAACTACAATAACAATATACTGAAATAAATCTTAAGGGTAAGTTTCAGTTTAAGTGGGTGTACTAGTAAACTACGATTTTCCATATTTAAGGAGTCCAATTAAGAGAGGCTGTCCAACACTAATGCGCTTATAACATAAGTGCTTCTATAACAAAAGATAAAATAAAGGCAAATTGTTATTATACAAGTTGTTTTTATAAGTTATCTTGGAGAAATTATAGAAATAAGTTCAAAATAGACAATCGACATGTCATAAGTTGCTTGTATTAGCTCTCTAAAACAGTCTCGCAAGTGATTATGTCAGTAGATAAGTTCAAATATTGATAATTCAAACAGTCCCTAAATGAAATTTCTACAAACCATTATGTCTTTGCAAATGTAGACAGAGATGCAAAGGTTGAAAGACAAGCTAGCTATATCAGAGAGAACAGCCAAGGCAGAATCACAGCTGAAGGTATTTATCTGACCCGTTTTTCTTTCCATGTAAGCATCGAAATCAATTTTCAACGTGTTATTTGGTGTTTACTTCAGGAAAAACTAAAAGTGAGACTAAAAACACTGGAGGAAGATTTAAATCATTCTTCAAGTTCAAAAGCAGAAAAGTCGAACATCATAAGGTCCCCAACAGCAAGTGGTGGTCCAAAAAATAGATCCACATCACAACCAAGAGCTTCTGCGATTGGAAGCCCTTTATTTCAACAGACAAATATAAAAAACAACACAAACACTGTTGGGGGAAATTTAAAACTGGAAAGTCCTATTAAAATGAAATATACTTCTACAGAACACATGTTGAAGAAAAGGATACGGACTTCAAGAAGTAAAGTTGCTGATAGTGGTGAAAAGGAAAATGAGATACAGGTGAACACAGACATGAAATTAAACCAGTTCAATGCTGAAAGTGAAGCAGAAGAAATCAAAACCATTGTTTATGTGAATGAAGACTTCCAAAGCAAGAAACCAAATGACTCGTGCAGTGACGATTTGGTGTCAGGTTTTTTGTATGATAGGCTGCAAAGAGAGGTCATTAAATTGAGGAAGTCTTGTGAAACCAAAGACAGTAGTTTGCAAGCTAAAGATGAAGAAATTAAGGTAATAGTAACTGTTGTGCCCCAGTTTCACTAGCTATGTATCGCTGACACTTTAGATAGATGGCATATCTGGTGTCAATGTCTGACACGTGTCAGTATCAGAAACCAACACAGTCCCGACACATGGTTACATTCAATTACTTTAATTTTTCTTAAATTATTACCAGTGTCTTCAGGTTAGTGTCAATGTCGTGTTTGGTGTCCGTATATGTGTCTGCGTGAATGTTTCAAAGTCTACAAGTAGGATCTCTCCATTTTAAAAAAGAAATAGATGAGTTCGTTACTGTAGTTTTAGGTACATAAAACACACATTTCATAAACTTGTGACATAATTATACGCTAACTATACTATGATCGTCTCCATATACCATACTAAACTACATATATAAATATAATTTCAGATGTTCATGAAGAAAGTTGATGCACTGACCAAGTCCATGGAAGTAGAGTGCAAGAAAATGAAAAGAGATGCAGCTGCTAGAGAAAAGGAGGTTTCAGCAATAATAAGTTCAGATGATAACAGGAAAAACAGAAACAAAGACTCCTCTAAAAGGTTAGCGTGTCTGATACATGCTAACAAGTTTGTTCTGTTTGTCTTAACTATACCATAACAATGTTATAAAATTTCTGCAGGGTGATGAAAAAACATTGACGAATCTTTATTTGGAGATAGCTAAAGGAATTTTATTGATCAACTTTGTGATTTTTCTTTGTAAATACAAAACATTTGATGAGATTAGTATATTGGAATAAATTTCCACTAGCGAAAAGGAGTTTTATAATTTGATTATGTACAAACAAGAATGTTCGATGTGAACCTGTAAATTTGTATAAAAGAGTTTCTTTGATTGTGAGTTTTACACACTATACTGTTCAAGTTTTTCAAATGCATCAACACGAAATTGAATATGAGGAACACTTGGAAAAACATCACTTGAGCATTTGAAATGTAAAAATTATATTCTACACATTGGTCCTTTGGTGAAGTATCCACCACATGAGCTGTAGGTGTCGAGGTCGAGTTTTGAGCTTCCACAACATACTCCACGCATTGTCTTCTTGTGGAATGATGGATTGGTTGGAGTTAAGAACCTTGTGTATATTTTTGAGAACGTTGTAGCCGATTTGACAGAGAACTAACCAACTCTATTTGCCCCCAAATAAAATAATCATGCAGCCTTCTACAAGGAAGAGGGATTTGAATTCTTTGTTGAGCATCAATTGGAACCGTATTCAAAATGGAAGAGGTCTGCCACAACATTAATCTCATATGTTCTTCTTGGCAAGATAACTAACCATCCTCCCAAATATTGATGCTTAAGATCATTACCAATTTTCCAGTAACCACCATGATCTAAAACTTCTAAGCAAGCTTGGATAATACTCCTCCAAGGGTAGCAAGAATTAAATCCAATTTTTGCATCAAGAAAACAAGATCAATTTCCTTCAGAGATCTGAATCCCATACCGCCTTCCTTTCTATTTACAAATTACATTCCAACCGATCCAATCGATTGCACCACCACTTTAAATAAAATCTCTCTAGCCGCAAAAGACATGTGATTTCCTTTCCACCCCTTAAACTTTCTTCCAAGTACATTTCTCTTGCAAAACTAATAATGTATAAAAATATTAGTAAATATAATAATTATAAAATATATTTAGTTAAATATATTAATTTTTAACTTATTTTGAACAAATTCCAAACTTCATCCCATGGCATGACTTGATTAACCATGTGCTTGCTCCCAGACTTTATTTCACCCCATTTTAGCCATGGTTTATGATATCTGGCTTCAATCGCTGCTTTGATAGACTCAGTAACCAACCTGTTAGGCAAAAACCTACATGAAAAAAATAAAGATAGTTATCAATTTATCTTGAACAATTAAGGATAAGCATTGGCAACACACAATAAGACTTATATGTTTTTTTTTTTTTAGATAGACGAAATGACAAAGCTATTATAAACTCGTACACACAAATGGAGGTGTCGGAGTTCGAACCCCAATTGTGAAGTCTAACCTAACAATTTTGGCATCTTGTTAGTTGAGCTAGGACTTGTGGATTTAATAAGACTTATTTATAAATTAATAACAAATATATGATATTGAAATTGTTTAAAAATATGTTTATTTCAAGTAGATTAAATGAAATCAAAGATATGATTTTAAAAGATATATCTTAGATTCAAATAAAATGAAATATATGATTTTAAAATTGATTTTTTTTTTTTGATCAGGTAGCCTAGTAGCTAAGTGGGATGTCCGGGGTTCGAAACTCGGCCCCTGCATATAACAATGCATTGTCCTACCAACTGAGCTATGCTCACGGAACGATTTTAAAATTGATTTAATTGATATATTCTGGACTCAAATAAAATATTGAATGAAAGAAAATATTGAGTATTATTAAAAATAAAATAAAATCATGCATATATATTGAAACGAGAACTAACATTTGGATTAATTTTTTGACTCCGTCGATAAATGCGGCTAAATTCTCCATGCTCTTTTAAATGAGAACAAGAACAAGCACATTCTCCATCGATATCATCTTCCCTAAATCTTAACCTAATTTCTCCCTCTTTGTTCGATGGCACCTCTTTCAAAAAACCAAGGTGGTTTAATTGATTCATTATTTTTAATTAACTTTCTGTTTTATGTTTATATAATCAATTCATTCATTCTTCTGTAGGAACACCACAAGTGAATGCTATGGTTTTTCAGGAGAACCCTCGATTGTACTAGGTAATCAATGCGTTGTTTTCATTTAATCAATTAATTCAATTTGTTGGAAATTTAGGTCTTAATAAAAACAGATTTCACAAAACATGTTCAACGATTATGAATCAATAGCGGAAGCAAACAAAACATTGAACATTAATATGAACGGATCTACGGCATGTTTGATTTATCAAGGATATTAAGAATTAGGGTATTAGGAATACCTGGATATTAGGAATACCAGGAATACCTGCCTTCCTTTTGGCCGACTAAAACAGCTCGCATGAACAATTCCATACTACATCTCTTGTAATTCCAATTGAATCAAATCTACGCAACAAAGGTTACTTTTGCAACTTGTTGTTTCAACCAAAACAACCGCAATTACTAGACAATTCAACAAATGAATTTAAATAGGAATGATCTTAATTTTACAAGTCAAATGGGAAATGTCTTAAATTCACAAGGCACTACCGACATAATGTAGGTCAGATTAGTCCATAATGTTGCTAAGTAACCATAAGGTCACTCGACAACCCTTAAGTGTGAATACAAATTCACGAATTTGAAAGAAGATGCAAGTCAAAAATCATATCAATGTGTGTATGACAATACATTTACATATATCGCATAAAAGCAACAACAAAAATAGCATAAAATAGATTCAAAATGCATGATAAGACAAAATGTTATTGTAGAAAACTTAATAACAATAACTCTAATATCACAATCATGTTATAAGCAAAATATTCAATTTCAAAATCAAAAGAAGATTGAATCTTAATACGTCAATAAATATTCATGCTAAAATTGATTCACATATATAAACTAAATAATTCTTTAAACAAAAAAAAAAATAACTGTAGCATACATGTTTTCATAAATAAAGGAAACAAACTTTATATGTCTATAGATAAATAAACAAAACTAGAGTTATTATTTCCCAAAATTTAAAGAATCAATATCTTATTTCATGTACTACCAAATGAGGGCAACAATATTTTGAGATTCATTATTAAGAGGCAACAAATCTTCCACAAGTATATATAATAATCAAATATATATAACAAATTTATAATTGCCTTATTCATCAAAATAACACTTTTAAGGATAAAATAAAATAAAATATGTGAATCAAAACATAATGACATGGTAGCAACATTATGCCAAACCGAAGTATTTGATTTTATGATCTTTCTAATTTCTATAACATATCACCCAATTTAAAATTGGAGCCAATATTTATCATGTCCAAGTCCTTGATATTAATCACGATAAAAAATTTTAACCCATATTTGCTCATAACGTGCCAAAAAAAAATAAAAAATACTGCCACAATTTAAGCAATTATGGTGATTTCAAATTCCAAATAGAATTCAATAAAAACAAAATTTGCTTAAAAAAAACTGGAATAAGCTAAAAATGAACCGCAAAAGAATAATTATCAACTATATGATACAAAAAATAAGGAATCAATAACTGAATTTAGAAAACCTTAAAATTTGTTTTAAATCCAAATCCGCAGTACCAACTTGACTGAGTTGACGACTTTCACACGGAGCATAAAATTTTGTTTGTTTGCGGTGATTGATGGAAAACAGGAAAGGAGTGAAGAAAATCAATAGAAACACTTGTGTTCTTGTTTTCAAGTGCTCAAATTTTTGATCTTGTGCGAGGGGAATTTTAATGCTCGTGTGTTTTTTATTTTCTAGAATTCAATTATGTTAAACATTTGTTTAGTTATTTGTGATCTTTGATTGGTTTATTATGCCAAATAAGTGAATGGTTTTCGTTCTCAATCCATTTATTATGTATGTCTCATTTGCTCTGCTCTTACAATCTCTTAAATGTGTGCTTGAGTTGAATAGGATTATTCAGGCGTGTAGAACGTAGAAAAGGCATTCAAATGTTTGTTTCAAATACTAAGAGGTTTGTGGATAAATTAAGTGTGAAAAGAACTCAGTTCATATTCTTTTTCTGAATAATTCAAGAACTTGACGAAGTCATCTTTATCTAATGGCGCCACAGCTATGTAGCTCGTGATTACCAAAGACAGATTTATGAATTGTAAGTAAGCATTCTGTACTTAAATTACACAATGTTTTATAAATTAGTTGTTTTTTTTTTATCTTATGTGGTGACTCGATTTTGCAAATGATTTTTCAGAAAGAGAAAAGGACATTGGAGGGAGCCAAGTTTGGAACCCTTGCAACCCAGAGCTTTCAATTGTACTGGTATTATGTATGATCCTAAGCTAATTTCAAACCACCAAAATGAAGGAGATTACCAAGGGTCACAGAATAAATATTATCAACAATTTCAACGGAGAACCCACTTGGGTTAACTTCAGTTTGGGACATTAGTGTATGTTTCTCTTAAGATCTCATTTTCGATTTTCTCCAATATCAATTTCAATATATTAGTTTGCCTTTTAAAAAAAAACAATTTCAATGAGAGTATGTTTATTTCCCCGATGAAATTTACATACTAAATGTTGAGAATTGAGACATCATGGGTTTGAACATTCAAACACGCACACCCAGAGTTTATCAAATGTCCAATGAAAATTTCCAACAAAAAAAAATCACCGAAATAAATTTGCACTATCATTCATTTTTCTTAAGGGAAGGAGCTATCATTCATAATACATTTCAATAAAAGGACAAAAATAAATTACAACTACAACTAAAAATAATGACATAGAATCATCTCAAGTAATAATAGCAAACAATTACAACTAAAAATAAATTAGAGAACAAGTGAAACTTATCGAATTTAGTTGCCGACACAGCTCCATCAAAATCGTCACAGGACAAAATTAGAACCTGCAAAACAGCACACTGTTAAGTAACCTGAGGCGTGACATAGTCACTGTCCTTGAGGATTTTATCCGCCTCATAAGCGCATATCCTCCCAGGATACAACAGTTCTTCCCCGTTATGAATCATAACCGGAGATGACAGAACAACTCAAATTTATCTCAAAGATATCAAGAGATGTAACCCAGAAACTCAATATTTTGGATGAGAGGAAATAATTGTGAGTACAAAAAAACATGAAGTGGAAGAGCATGTATCTGTAGTTATTTTTCTCTATTATCAATTGCTATGTATTGTTGTAGTGAGTTAAGCAAGCGTATTTTGTTTGGAGAAATAAAAGAAGGATATATACATGAGAGTTGTGGTGAGTTGTTCCTTATATTAAGGGAAATGAGGCATGACAATAGGGAATGAGATTTTAGCATTTGACCCAACCATCAAACATCAATGGTTATAAAAATAAATGTGACAAATAAGGTTTTGACTAAGTAAATATCACATGGTTAAATCAACAACAAATAATGAAC
>Ga0315914_1008515_pt1 | contig 13648 bp, 7 predicted proteins | sample MpolenodulesMG_FD_203920 | JGI IMG/M metagenome (GOLD analysis project Ga0315914, IMG submission 203920) | Medicago polymorpha root nodule microbial communities from Los Angeles, California, United States - elongated nodules | ecosystem: Host-associated > Plants > Roots > Nodule | place: USA...
ACTCATAACTAACTTTTGATCAATCACGTATATTCAGATTTTCCATTCCTATAATCTTGTTTTTTAAAAAAATTATCTTTTCCAATAAAAACGTTTGCTTCTTCTCATGAAATTAAATGCAAACTATATTTAATTTTCTCTCACTTCCATTTTTTCCATAACCAATAGCCAATGAAAATTGTTTCTACACCTTCCCATGAAACTTATTTCAAAGAAAACACAAAAAAGTATGCTACAAATGTTTATGCTTTAGTTTTCTTAATAAGTGTGATTTTTGTTTTTTTTCTTATAATTTGGGACGGAGGAAGTATTATTTAATGATTCGTTTATAGAAAATAACGGCAAATATAGAAGTGACAAACTAAAACGAAGATATGTTATTCTTTTACAAAACAATATAATAGAAAAATGACATGTGTCAGTGTCATAAATTTAAAATGGAATGGTGCATTGTAATTTTGCTAGTAATTTGTTTTTAAAGCGTATGGTATAGAGGAACGTTTGGACAACAAGTTTTATGACTCACACTATTATTGATATGGAAAAAATAGAGAGACACTGTTGTATAAGGATCTCCCAATTTTGGTTTCATACTTCCATTCGATGTAGATTAGTACAAATTTCTATCCATTTGTTTTTCCAATTTCCTTTTCAACATGTATTGTTCTGGCTCTAGGAGGTTTGTACTTTTGACTTGAACCAAGGGTTGTTAAATTGTTACTATGTACCTAGAAGGTTTGTACTTGACTTGGAAGATGATAGTGTCAGAGTGACAAAAATAGAGATTTCATGTGAGTTGGAAGGAGGAAGAAGAAGGATTAACCAAACCACATATAATTTTTTATTTTATTTTTTAAAATATTTGTTTCATTTTTATTTTTTTGTTAAATGTTAATTTCTAGGCAAATATATGGAGATGCTCATCAATGTTTTTTTTTAGGAATGCTAACAACACTCATTCTAACACACATTCTCCAACACACTCTCTTTGATTGGTTAAAACTCACATGGGTCCCACCAAATCATGTAGGTCTCATATGAATTTGGTGGATCCCATGTGAGTTTTAACCAATCAAAGAGAGTGTGTTGAAAAGTGTGTGTTAGAATGTCTGTTGCTAGCATTTTTCTTTTTTTTTCCCTTCAAAATGTGCATTAACCGATGAAACTAGTAATTGTAAAAGAGATAAAAATTGGGGTTCAAAATCACTCATTTTAAATTTGTAGGGCTAAATTTATTCAGGTAATAATCATTATAATCTCTGAATAAATGATAGTTAAAATAATATTTGATTATACAATTTGTTAGTCAACATAGTCTTTGACATTAAAATATTTGGTTAATATTGTTATATTACTCATTCAATATACTTACGTAATGAGAGTGGCGTATCCAGGACCCTAGGTGAGGGGATGCAAAATATAAAACTTTAATAATAATTATAATCATGCATATGAAAGTAACATACTCAAAATACTACATTGTACTCAATGTATAATATATCAAAAAGATTTACATGTAACCTTCAAAACTGGAGATTCAGCTTGTATTTGTTTTTTTTAAAGAGACTAAAATGGAATATATTATCAACACCAAAAGTTCTTCCTAATACAAGGTGTGCCAAGAAAGAACAAAGGAATCTGTACAATATTTACAAAGTTGGAAAGGAAAAATAGCAAAAAGAAAAACGAAAGAAATAACATTATTTGTAGCCCAACACTGCGAGGGGACTAAGCCACCATCCATGGTAATTGAGAGAGATATGAAATTTCTCCTTCAACCACGAATAAGAAAGTGACTTTATTTTGTCCACAATCTGCAAAATCGAGCATTCTTTATCATTAAAAATTCTGTTATTTCTTTCTTTCCAGATTTCCCACACAATAGCAAACCATATGACGTTTAAAATTGTTTGTTGCACCTGAGGACCGCCACCACCAACACATAACTGTGTAAAATGATCTGATACATGTAGCGGAACGGCGGTGGAAAAATCAACCACAAAGAATATAGTTCCAAACAAAGAGCAATGAAGAAATAAATGGTCAACAGTTTCCATAGAATCGCAACCAGAAACACATTGACAATAGTCTGTATGAAGAACACCATGCGCGCAACAGGTTATCTTTGGTTGGCAGTCTATTACGAAGCAGACGCCAAACAAAAACCACTACTTTCAGAGGAACAATCTTTTGCCATAACAACTTCAACTCCACCGGATCAGCAACAGGAAGCTGAGCTTGTATTTGTTAAAGTGGAGAGGAGAGAAATTAAGAGAGAAGTTAGAGAGAAGTGTGAAAGTGGATTATGAGAGTAGTTTTCAGACTTGGACTTTGTTGGGTCTAAGATGCAAATAAAAATTTTCAGGGTGTGCAAAGTGAAAAAAAAGGGGGTATTGATGGAAAATTTTAAAAGTTCAGGTCACTCGATGTGTACTGGACCCGTCCCTGCGTATTGTCATATCAGTTTTTATAAATACTTATTTATTGTTAATTCGGTCTCTATATGTAAAGAGTTATTGTGAGTATTAAATGATTATTTTGGCGTCAAGAACTATTTTAAAATTTTGATCCATTGAGTAACTACTCGTTACACATCGGAAAAAAAAATTATTTCCTCTTTATTCAATTGTGAAAATGTTTATTACCTCTTTATTCAATTGTGGAATTTGGATGTCAAAATTGTCATTGTGTCTTTTAAATTCTGTATTTTAATTAACATTTTGTATTATTTTTGAAAACTGTGCAGAGTGAGTGAGAGGTAAAAGACAGAGAGAGTCCAAAAAACGAAACAAAACCCCGGAATCAAGTCTCAAAATTAAACCACAATTCACTAACATTTCAAATCCGTTACTAAAATCTCGCCACAAAGCGTAACCAAAAAGCCAAACGCAAAAACCACTCTCACCTACACTAAACCAAACCCACAATTTTTCATTTTTCGTAGCAAATATATAATTAAATCAGTTAAAAGATTCATTTTTTAGTAAAAAAGTTTTCAATTTCATTTTTCTTTTACGTATGTGAGAAGCTTCTTCTCTCTTCAACTCAGCTTCTGAGTCAACTCGTTCTTTCCTCTATGGTTAGTTCAATTTCTAATTTTTATCATCTGGGTTTGTCTTAATTATGTTTTTCACTAACCCCTTTATTGCATTTTCGTTGTTTCAGTAGTTAGTTAGCATTTGTAATTTTTTATTTTTTTTATTTTTGTGTTTGTGTTGTGTTTGTGGTTAATTGGTTCTTTTGGGTTGTTGGGTTTGATTCAATTTTTTATAAAGTTTTGATTTTTTATAAGTTTTAGGATGCGTGCAATGCAAATTTTTTGAGTTTTATTTTATTTTATTTGGGTTGCATGTGTTGGAATATAGAGGATTTTGTTTGTTAATTTTCAGTTTTTGTGTTTGTGGATAATTTGTGAGTGTGATTCATTTTTTTGAATTTTTTTGAAGTTTTAGGATGTGTGCAATGCAAATTGAGTTTTTTGTTATTTGGGTTGCATGTGTTGGAATAGAGATGATTTTTGTTTGAGTAAACCACCAAATTCGTCCCTTACAGTCAAATAAGTCCCTGCCATTATGAATATTTCGAAAAGGTCTCTGAATCTGTCAAATTTTACTCATATTAGTCATTCTAACAACATGGTAGTGATGAAATTGATAGTAAGTGGTTAAATATGGGAATCAAATTGATTGTATGTTGTTAAAATATAAGGATCTAATTGATAGTAAGTGATGAAATATAAGGACTAACTTAACGGTTTAATAGGGTCAGAGACCTTTCTGAGATGTACACCGTGTCAGGGATTTATTTGAAAGCGCCCTGCAAAGTAAGGAACTAATTTTGTGGTTTTTTTTTCATTTTTGTTTGTTAATTTGTTTTTCTTTGTTTTATAGATTGTGTACTTGTTTTGGAATAGAGAGGATTTTTGTTTGTTAATTTGTTTTCTTTGTTTTATAGGTTGTGTACTTGAGGTGCATGAGGTTGATATTCAATGGAAACAGTTGTTGGAATTGAGGATTATGATGCTGGGAAGCTTAGAGACAGTGGGATTGATAGAAGCAGTCATGCTTTGTCTTCACCGAAGCGGATTTCCAATCCAGTTGTGTACAAACTTGTTCGGGTATATATCTAGTTACTCACTGATTCAGTGTTTCAATTTTTTTAATATAGATTTGTGTGCTCCATGTGTGGGGAAAATTTGTAATTATTTTGTTTGATGATAAGACTAGACATGATAGGATTAGAAATGAGAACATTAGAGAGAGAGAGGCTGGGTAGCACCAATCATAGAAAAGATGGTGGAATCTCGGCTTAGCTGGTTTGGGCATGTAGAGAGAAAACACATAGATTCTGTAGTAAGGAGAGTAGACCAGTGGAGGATAGTCAAATCACTAGCGGCAAAGGAAGACCTACTACACTAAAGCCCTAATCATTGTCCATGAAGTGTTCTAATCATATATTCTTTTTGTTTGTTGGTGTCTTTATTACGTCGATGACAAAATGTTTAAACTCTAAAGCATCCCGCCCAATCTGTCATGACAACATGTTTAAACTCTAAAGCATCCCGCCCAATCTAATAATTAAGAAGCCCAAATTAATAAACTTAATAAAATCATCCATACATTTTTATTAGAATGATTGCTTGTCATTTTGGCAGCATAACTTTTTTTCTTGCCGGTTATTTATGATTGCATTCATGACGCCTTGATACCTTTTTTTCTCTTTTCCTTTTCTTCCAGAATTGGCCTGCAATCTACTACAAAATATCTGATGGCTCCAGTCTTCCTTTTATAGTCTAGTTATTCAATTGATTACCTTTGATTGTTGTATTGCAGTGTTTGCGAAATCGCAAGCATGATCATGTAATCCCATGATCATACAATTTAGAACGGGAATTTCTGTGCTACGATGATGTTAAAATTGTAGCTTTTAGGATCGGTGGTAGGATCATAGAAATCGCGAGTAATATTGCTGCAAAAAATTCCCCAATCTGGGTTTAGTTTTTGGCGAAAGCCGTAATTTTTTAATGTTGACGGGTTCAGGTCGGGTTTAGAGGAAAAAAATCCCTGTTTTAAATTTAAAATAAAAAAAAAAAAACTCAGTTTTCTTCATCTTTACTTGTCTGATACACACCCTGTTTACGGAAAAACACTTCCCTTCTTCCTCGCCTGCTACTGCCACTGAAATGGCGTCGTCGCTTTGTTTTTCCGGTGGCACAACCTCTGTTTCACTGTTTCCTGCGACTGCCACTAAGCGTGTTTCTCTTAGACACCAAAGTTGCTGTGCTAGTTCCTCTACATAGACTAATATATGGTTTCTAACTCATGGTTATGAACTTAGTTTAATGTTGTGATTTAGAGGTTATTAATTTCATCTATGATAATTTTTATGCAAGTGTATATAACAACATACAAGTATATTTTTACCTTATTAGTACGATCCTCGGGTTACGATCTTTCAAACTTGTGCTGATTCTTGATTTTTAAAACATTGCTGCATTTTTATATTTAAGTGAATTGAATGGCGCACCTTTGTAATTTGGTTGCATTATATTCATGTCTCCAAATTTTCGATAATAAAATGGAATGTTGAAGTTTGAAAATGGAATTTATTGTGTGGAGAAATGGAATTATATTTCAAAGGTATTTTGGTTACATTATATTTGTGTTCCGTAATATTTTCTTACATGGTTCTACATTTTTGTTCCGTGATTTGTACTTTTATCTAGGGTTGTTCATAATTCTGTGAGATATCTGATATGATGTTCAGGTTGAAGGTGATGGGAGGTTAGTGCCTGCAACAGATGATGAAGTAATGGAGGTCGAGGATTTTCTTGAATATGAAAACAGTGAAATGCGTGTTGTTGCAGACACTGGACAGAGTATGGAATGCATATCAATCGAAAGATCATCTTCTGGGAAGCTTCGATTGGAGTGCTCGGAAGGTGAATGCTTGCTGAAATCGTTACTCATTTAGCATGTGCTGTGCCGGTCACATTAGAGTCAACTATTTTTCCAGGGATTTCTTTGCTGCTTGTTACTATAGTTTTATCTCTGAAAAACCAGGGATTTGAGTGTTGTTTAAAATTTGTGTGTCGGTGTCTTTTGGGTCAATGTTTTCTGTTTGTGAAGCTGTTGAATGCCTGATGTTTTGTTTCTCTCACTTATCACTTGAGATTTTTGGTTGATGGACTCGTGATGTATGCTTAGTTCTATGGTTTTGAATTTTGTTAAGTTTTAGGAAAATTCCATGTTAGCTAACTTATTTCTCTTGCTCATATTTTCCCCTATTTTCTTCCAACTAATGATACCCAGGCGTTTCACAATTAGGCACTGCAGAGGCAGATTTGGGGAAGCTAAATGCAAAGTTTCAGGTGATTGGCTATTTTTTTTTTCCTTATCTCATCTTGTCTGCTTTTCTTTACATTTTGATTCCTTTTTGTTGTTTCTTCTGCATTATAAATTTTAAAATGTTTATCACGATTCTTTTGAATGCTTGGGAAAAGTTGGTAAAACTAACAAAACTCTGCCTTCTATCAGAGATACATAATAAAGGATTGCTATATATGATATTCCTCTTTATGAAATTATGAAATGTAGATCAATTGAGCCAGTGACGAGCCTATTTATTAATAAATAAATGACATAACTGCATCTGGGGGGTCCTTTAACTTGATTCAAATTTTCAAACAAGTCCTTATCTCTTTTTCTTCTTCGTGTCATTAGTCTTTTTTGTTTAAAATAGTCAACAATGTTTGACCAAACTTCATTTTTGACAAACTGAGTAATGCTTATCTAATTAAGAATTATAACATTCACTACTTTGTGATGCTATAGTTTGGAAGAACTATGTCAAATATTTGTTACTGGATATAACACATGGTATGTGTATTGCAACTTTTCCATCTTGGACTCAATAAACATAATTATAATAAGTATCATGGACATGGAGCACGTATTGTTTCCTTGACCAGAGTACATATATACATGCTTGGTTGGGTTTAAAATTTTTTACGAGTCTCTTAGATTGGTTTTTTTTATCCTTTACAATGTTATGTGTAGTTTTATTTGGAAAGTGGTTGATGATCTCATATTTTCTTAATAGCATGTTGTGAATTTTTCTTTTTCTTGGTTAATGGGTGCATAGTTATGGTTTTTGGGTTGCATGTGTTCATATCCTGACATTGGTAGTATTTTGATTTCTAGGGTCCTTCTTTACCTCTAAAATTTCTTCTAGTATATTGAACAGATGCTGCAAAAGGTTAAACAGGAAGAGAAACTTCGCTTGTCGTCTCGGTCACCTGTTCATTCTCATGTACAAATAGATAGCCAGTGTTCTGCTGATAAATTTCCTGTCAGAAATGAGAAGGTTCTGTCTGAAACTCCATTCCAGGAAGCACATTCCATAGCATCAAGTTTAAATTATAGTCTTAGTAATCAATCTGGGAGTATCGATCAGTGTTCTAGACCTTCCGGAGGAGTGATAGAAAGTGGTTCATCTGCTTCTGCTGTCAATTCCGCTTTGAAGCATGATTTTTCCATGACAGACGGAGAAATATGTTTGGATAAGTTGTCGATCAAAGAACTTCATGAACTGTTTAAGGTCACTTTTGGTCGGGAAACTACTGTGAAAGACAAACAGTGGTTGAGGAGGAGGATTGCTATGAGTTTAACTAACTCATGCGATGTTTCAGCGACAACATTCACTGTTAAAGATAACAAAATAACTAGAAAATGTGAAGAAGAATGTTCTAGAAATGTGAATGCTGCAGATGTAATCTCTGCGGAAAATATCGCTGTACAAAGGGATATCAAGTATAATGATTCAAATGCCATGGGTGGTTGCGAAGTTGATAATAATCAAGTTGCTTCTGAAACAAGACTGGAAAATCTTAATATGGAACATGAATTAGAAGATGAGGATCAGATGAGAGAACAAAGAGCTGCGAAAAGAATGCGTAAGCCCACTAAGCGATATATTGAAGAGCTCTCTGAAAATGAATCTAGAGAGCAAATTCCTAGGTCATCAAGTTCTAATAAAAGTATGGGACACATACAGGCTTCTCCAACATCTTATGCCGGGCCTGCTAGGAATGCTTATCCAGAGACAAGAACGTTTACCACCAGGTTTGACTCTCTTGGAGGTTCTGGTTTCCAAATTCCTTGTGTTACTCGGGTGCGAAGAAGTCGTCCACGGAAAAATATCACATCTCTTATGGTAAGTAATGCCTTTTCTTGCTTAAATATATGAAAGTAACACTTACTTTTATGTTTTTATCCTTGCCCTATTGGTGCTTGATGCAAGCTGTTGAAATTACAGGAGTTTAGGTAGAGAGGGAGGAAAAGAGCAAACTGATACTGCATAATAGAATAAAAATATTTATAGTATATGGTGTGTAATGATGTGTTTCAAAATACAAAGCACTAATCTCTATTTGTGTTAGTACAACACTCCTATTCCATGACACCTAAAAACCATTTTAAGAGATCGTCTAAAATGTTCTTAATTATTCTTAGTTATAATTGACATTATAAGATATTCCAACACTAGACGATCTTGATGTTTTATGAGATAAACTCAATTAGAAAGTTAGGGCATTTGTTTGTCTTTGTGAGTTAGATACATACGACCTTTGACGCTTTTCTCTGGTTATTTTAAGGCTAAATCTAATGCTTCCTACTGATATTGTCTTTAGGCCTTGCCATGTTTGATTGCATGCCTAGGAAATGCATTGGCTTACTCCTGTTGTGTCTTTCCAGAAGTCTCTTGAATGTTCCAGAAATAACTGATATATGATAGTCCTGGCAATTGTTTTTATTTTCTTACAAACAGAAAACATAATGATTTTGTTTCAGAAATTCCATCCAACTGGCACGGGCGAGGCTGCAAAGTTAGGCAATAAAGTTGTTAGCAATCATGGTTCTGATGCTGATAGTGAAATCGAGGACAAATTCTTAAAGCCAAGTTCAATGCTTGTGAAGGTTCATCAGACGGTAAGACCAACTAAGCATTTGCTAGTGATAGAATGTATAAGGTTATTTATTTTTATTTTTTTCGTGATGAAAGAACATATGTATTCTTGTCTTTGTGGAAGAAGAAATTCATTAAGATAAAAAGGATGAATATTATTGCAAAGGCAAAAACAAAGTACAATTATAGGATTATAATTTATAACAATGTCTGTGTGGTTACAGTGTTTAATAACTCTTAACCTGCCACAGGAATTTGAAAAATATCACATCACCTTTGAGAGATTGCATTAGGAATTGATTTGTTCAACTCTTTTTTACTTGTTTAAGATCTCGTTGGCTTCTAATATGTGGTGGGTAACAGTGTTCTCAAATATCAGCCATGGCGGATTTTTCACAACCGCCGTGGCGGATTTTTCACAACCGCCGTGGCCAATTCATAAAGAATAGCGGCACCATGATGTTTTATGGCGGCTTTCACGTGTTATAACTATTAGAAGTATTGATAGGAAGTGATAACAAGTAATGGAAGTATTAGCTTAATTGACTATGCAGTTTATGTTAGTTTTCATATGCATTCTTACTTCAGTGGCAACATGACAGATAGAAGAATTGCCTTAATTGACTCTAACACTTGAAAGAGAGATAACTGACTGCTTTGATATGGCATCATTTCCTCTCCTTTATTTTTTTTTTCTATTTAATTCAATTTAGAACCATGATATAATCATTTTGATTTTGTGGGTTGGTGTCTTTCTTAGTCTACTTCTGAGTCTACGAAAGAGAAGAAGCAGTATCCGGTAATGATTGGCACAACTGATCCAAGGCAGGAATTGAGGCCTAAAAAGATAGATCCCTCAAGTCATGCCACAGAGGGCAATATAGTTAATATTCCCACTGCTAAGGGTGGAATGAGGAGGAAGCATCATCGAGCATGGACCCTTGTTGAGGTATTGAAACTGGTTGATGGTGTATCGCGGTGTGGACCAGGGAGGTGGTCTGAGATCAAACGGCTCTCCTTTTCTTCGTACTCACATCGTACCTCTGTTGATCTCAAGGTACTCATTAATAAATCCTTGTCATGTGGACTGTTGATCATGTGAAAACTGGTAGAGAACATATTAGGCTAGATTTTGGTCTTTGTGCATGCGTACATTGAATCCATATTTTGCTTTGCAGGACAAGTGGAGGAATTTGCTCAAAGCTAGCTTTGCACCGACACCTGCAGATGAGGGGGTAAGAGTTTATGACACGAAATTTTAGTTTGATCTCTCTGAAGTGGGTTAAGTTAGCTTCTAACACACTTGTGTCTTCTGGTGCATGCCGCTGAATGTGTTGGCATATTTACATCACGCATACTTGAGACTTGATATGTCATTATCCCATATATTACAAGTGAATCGCCGGTTTTTCTCTAAAATTGTGGGGTGGGTCAATTTAGACCCTGGAAATAATGAAATTCCAAAATGATCATTGTAATTAAAAATCCTCAATCAAATTAGTTCTTTCGGGACAGTTACAGGTACTATGTTGACATGCCCAAAAGGGCTAGTATGATTGAGGATTTCTAATCTCCCATTATTTTTTTAATTTTGTTCATATCACGTACCAAATTGTTCGACGCCTACAATTTTTAGTGACTAATATGGTGATTCACTTGTTTATTTATATATAAAAAAATCTGAATCATACTATTAACTCTTTATCATTCCCATGTTTTATCTGAACAATGATTTTCAGTTAGCATGTTTTGTGGGTTGCAAATCCACTGGTTCCTGCTTACTAACATTCCCTGAATTTGTCCTCAAGTCACTTTCTAGAAATGAAAATTCCTCAGATGTTTAAAACTGAACCAGATATCAACCCAGGACGAAACCACGGTTGAACTGCTAAAACAACCCAACCATGGTTCAATCAGTTGAACCGTCCGGTTCGGTTTTTAAAACTTTAAAATTATTACAAGTCTCAATTAGAAATTTGTGAAGTTAAAAGTTCATCTTTGGTGATTACATTGACATTTTTTGTGTATGACAGATAAATTCGAGGAAGCATGGTACCGCCCCAATTCCCGAGCCGATTTTAGTACGGGTGAGAGAGCTTGCAGAGATAAATTCTCAAGTACCTTCAAATTCCAGTTCAAGCAAGTTGACAGCTAATGGTGCAACTAATGGTGCAAGGAGTATGCATGGAGACAGAGCAGGGTACTTGTAGTAGTGTTGTAAATATTACCAAATTGCTTAACACTGCAAAAAATCCCAAAAAAAGTATTTAACTAGTGCTCTTCTTTAAACCAATCCTTTGTTTAGATGCATAGAGTTTTGCAATGTTGTAGGCAGTTAAGAGATTGATCAGATGTTTTAAGTATTGAGGAAGCTTATAATATAATGTCTTAAGTTATTCACTATGGCTGTTTTAATGGTTGTAAATTGTGTTTTATAATAAATTATATAAAAAAAATCAATAAGTATTTTTTTTAGGGGAATGCTAATATGCGCCCTTGGGGTACCAAATATAGAAATTATATATTGAAAATTGCGCCAATTTATTTCACAAAAGATTAAAATTTGATTTTTCTCAATAAAATACTTGTTTTTAGTGGAAACCTTAACATGTGTTTTACGGCATATGTCATGACCGTTTGTTAAAAAATAATAATACTGATCTATGATGATTGTGAGTCTTTTAATAATAGCTTCTTGCTTACTAGCTAATCTAAAATTAGCCATTTTCCAGAAGCTCTACCATTTTTTTTGTTACAAGAAAATTTCCTATGATTTAATGTTTAATTTTGGTAATGTTTAATCTCAAGAAAATTTCTACGAAAAATTCCTCCACACGGGGCTCACAGCCCTTTTTCCTCCTATCTTGCTCACATCTCTCTTCCACCTTAAGATGAAATCCATGAAAAATCGAAGAGGGTTTTAGACCTCCTTCAATAATGGAAAAAAGAGTTGTGAACTGAAAGCGATGGACCATGAGATCATCAAGTCGGTAACAAGAGTTGAACTCCCGCTCATGTAAGATATGAGTAAACTCTTTACCAACAAAATCAATGTTAATTGACAAGCATTTAGTTCAAATAGAGAGCACCTAACCCTGCCCACTCAAGTTATCTCCATGACACCAATCTCTTGATCGAAGCCAAAGGGTCTTCCTGTAAATTTGTAAATTTGTCTATGTTTGAGGTTGTTGGAAAAGTGTAATTTGTTTTTGTCTTTTTGAAAAGAAACTCTTCCCAGAAGAAACCATTAAGATTGAAACCAATTTCAGTGGAGGTGGTGAATTATGTTTTTTTTTTAAATAAGAATCGTAAATTATGTTTAATGTGTTTACAAAATAGTTTGAAATTTTTTTTTTAATAGGTTGAAATATATCTTTACTTTTTTTGTAAAGTTTCAACGTTTTGATTTTAATTTCTATAAAAATAAAAATCGACTCTTAGTTTCTCCCACGATATTTTTACCAAGAGTTTTATATGTTTTTGGTCCTTATAAAAAATTTAAATTTGAAGTTTTAGTTTCTATAAAAAAAAAAATCGTCATTGAAACAAAGCAGCAAAAAGAATGATCATGAATAAGACAAAAATGGATTTTTTTTTATTTTTTAAAAAGCACATTGTGCTTTGAGTTTGATACAACAACCTCTTATTATAAATAGTACTAAAATCCTACTCTTTTAGATTTTTCAGTTACGATACAACTAAATAACAAAAGGCTTAATAGCAGTTTTAGCCTCCTAACTTTTTCAAAGTTGCGATTTTGGCCCTCTAAGAAAAAAACTACAAAGTCGCACCCTAAGTTTTGCACATGTGACAGCTTTGGCCCCAAAGCTATTTTTGACTCGGTCTACGCTGACGTGGCACCCTAAGTGAGGTGCCATGTGTTATTTTTTTTAGCCTTAGGGGGCCAAAACTGCTACAGTTGCAAAACTTAGAAGGCAGTTTTGTAGTTTTTTCTTAGGGGGCAAAAATCGCAACTTCATGAAAGTTAGGGGCGAAAACTACTATTAAGCCATAACAAAATTATGTGAGGACAAATGATTATGAAATATTTTTTAAAAAAATTTTACTGCAAAAAGTACGTTTTAATACTTAGGGGGGTTTATTCGATTAAGATTTTAAAAGACTATTTTGGTAAAAAAAAGTCTTTGATTTTAAAAGACTTTGTAAGATTGTATTGATTTTGTGAGATTTTAAAAGACTTTTTACACTCAAGATTTATGACACAGATTTTAATGGATTTATAAGAAAGATTTCAATGTATTTATAACACTACTTTTAAGATTTTTGTTTAATTTGAATAAAGAAAAACCGATACAAAATTCTTTTACTAACTAAATGATTATTGTTTTTCCGTAATAAAAAAAGTGATTATTGCGAAAAAATCGCTCTACATTTTGTTTGATAACCACTTATTAGCATCACACAATCCCCTATTTATAGCATCCACGGGGAGGTGCAACAACCCAATAGTTTCATCCATAGTTCAAGCTACATAACTATCTTTGTCTTTACCCTTTTCTCGATTGTTTTCTTGTTCATTTGATCACTAATATGTATAAAGAACGAACTAATTATTTTACTAAAACAATTGTTATTTCCTAATTGTCAAAAGTATGATGACTATATACCAAATAATATATATTCAATAAAAATAAAGAGAAAAACTACCTAATAATAAAAA
>Ga0315914_1008517_pt1 | contig 13647 bp, 4 predicted proteins | sample MpolenodulesMG_FD_203920 | JGI IMG/M metagenome (GOLD analysis project Ga0315914, IMG submission 203920) | Medicago polymorpha root nodule microbial communities from Los Angeles, California, United States - elongated nodules | ecosystem: Host-associated > Plants > Roots > Nodule | place: USA...
GTCATTCGAACTATAGTTTCAGATTTTGATAATGGTTTCAGATTTTAAAATACTGGTTTGAACTTTATTCAACATATAACAAGTTTATAGTCATTCGAACTATAGTTTCAGATTTTGATAATGGTTTCAGATTTTAAAATACTGGTTTGAACTTTATTCAACATATAACAAGTTTATAGTCATTCGAACTATAGTTTCAGATTTTGATAATGGTTTTAGATTTTAAAATACTGGTTTGTACTTTATTCAACATATAACAAGTTTATAGTCATTCGAACTAACCAATGATAAAATATACCGATAAGAAAATATATATTTGCACACACTAAACAAATTGACCATTAACAAAAAAAAAAAAAACTCCATCACTATTTATGATCCAGCCAAGTTTTTTTTCCTGGCTCCGCCACTAGAGGTACCATTATTTCATTTTGTAACTTTCTCTTTTTATTTCTATTTGATTTTTGACATCTTAAGGAAAAGCCCCACAAACCAAAAAAGCACGAAGGAAAATGAAATATAACAAGAGGAACAAATACATATTTGACGAAAAAAATAATACACACACTATGGTAAATATTGCTCAGTATAGTTTCCCTAGCTAGTGTTTTGCCAGCAGAGCACCTATAAGGGTTATTTTTGAAAAAAGTACTGAAAATTTTTTCGCTTCTATTTATAAGTGGTCGGAATACTCATTAACAAGACCCTTACAAAAAAAATAAAAATACATGTTGGAGAGAGATAGAAAGAGGCGACTACTAATCCCATTCTGTCTTGTTTTGACTCTGATTTATGAAAAATTTCATTCGATTATAAATAATAATATTTAATTCTCTCAAAAAAAAATTAATGCATGTATGTGTTGTCACACCGGCCTATACTTCCCATCTCATTGAGATTGTATTTTCAAATTTAAAAATGAAAATGATGAGACTAATATGTAAATAAAACCGGTCTCTATTCTTGAGGTATACCTTTATTTGGCTTTATTTCATTTATTTTCCTTTATTAAGGGTGTGTTTGTTTCATGGCAAGAAATTACATTTCTTGGAATGGCATTCTTAGGAATAATATTCTAAGGAATAACATTCATACCCATGTGTATGGTAAAAATTTAGATTTCCTTAGAACATTTTAGAAATCAATTAATTAATTAAAAAATAAAAATGGAAATAAATGTTAGTAGTAGTGAGAATTTATAGCAAGTTGAGTGTTATTCTCATGGGAAAGTTAGATTTCCATCATTTAAGCATGAGAATAACAATAGAATAAATCATGTGTAAATAACATTCCTCGAAACAAATTTTCAAAACTTGAAACAAACATGGGAATGTTGCATTTCCAATCTCATATTCCCGGGAATCATATTACAAACCTTGAAACAAACACACCTTATTATTAATTTATGAGAGAGATAGACATACATGATAGCTTCACGACCCTCGATTCTATTAATATTTCAAAATCTCTTTGAATCAAATTATTTTTGTCGTATAATACTAAGGGATCGGTCAATTTAGTTGATAAAAACAAAGATTTACGTGATGAGAATTTTAAACATAATTTGAAAACAAGTTGACAATTTTCCACAATGGCAAAGAATAAATTTGGTGATTCACTCAAAAATCAATTCAAAACTATGTTGAATTCATTCATTTGATCGAGTTTCTTTTTGTTCCTTCTAATATATCTTGTGTTTGCAAGTACGTTAGCACTCTGACGCTCAAGTTAGTATGAGAATGAGGTGGATATGTGCGAAATATGGTAAAAGTGAATCGTATCTTGGGGTTGTCGATATATCACCCTTATATAGTCATGTAGGAGAATAACTGCCTCCGTGGATTGCAGCGCCTCTCTAGGAAGCGGTTAGAGATGGCCTCAACGACCCAGAAGGACCCAACGCGTGCTCCAATGTGGTGTTCAGCACCGAGCTTAACTTGTGCCCTCACCGTGGTTGGGCCTTAGCTTATTGGCTCTTAGCCGGTCCGAAACAGTTGCCCCCAAGTCATTACTGTCTTTATGACGTAACATACTTGTCTTTCTAGGCGTGAAGCATTCCATCGTCAGTAGTCACGTTCTTCTGGACGAGATGACATTCCGTCATCACGCTTTTCATTCCTTCGAAGTCTTTACAGTCTTGTCATCCATGAAGATTGTTCTTGAAATTATTTTTATTTTTTTTTGAAAGATTGTTCTTGCAATTCTTAACAATGGCCTTTGGGAAGTTCCTTCTTATCTTATTCTTAAAAAAAAATATAATTATTAATAACATCAACAATATAACATCATTATATAAAAATTTGTTTAATAGTATAATTAGAATTACAAAAAAGTCAGCCGAAATCCCCTCCCTGTGCCCGTCTTTCCGTTCTTTTTATTGTGCTAACAAATGTAATTATAAATTTGTATATCATGTGAAATTTTGATTTTAATTAAAAGAAGTGAAAAAACTATCAGTAACTTTTTTCAAAAATAACCCTTATAGGTGCTCTGCTGGCAAAACACTAGGGAAACTATACTGAGCAATATTTACCATAGAGTGTGTATTATATTTTTGTCAAATATGTATTTGTTCTTTTTGTTATCTTTCATTTTCCTTCGTGCTTTTTTTGTTTGTGGGGCTTTTCCTTAACATGTTAAAAATCAAATAGAAATATAAAGACAAAGTTACAAAATGAAATAATGGTACCTCGGGTGGCGGAGTCACGAAAAAAAACTTGGGTGAACCATAAATAGTGATGAATTATTTATTGTTTTTAATGGAATGAGAATGTATGCATCTTCCACTAAAATTCTATTTTGAATTCTTCAATTTCAATTTCATTTTAATATCTCATCTTTTCTCATTTGAAAATAATTATTACTACTACATTTCCTTCATATCATAAGTCATTTAAGATATTGATATAGAATACGACTAATATTTTAAATTTTATTAATTTTTTTGTCAAATACATGGATTTAGACTGGAGGGTGTAATTAGGATGGAAGGAGTGGCTAAAACTATAATACAAAAATGATTAATTCTTTAATGAAATTATTTTAAAATAAATAAAAAAAGTGAAGTTATTTTTTTTGTCAAGAGAAGTTATTTACTTTTTACAAAAAATAAAAATTATTTTAGTAGATTTACTATATAAAAATTACCCATTCAGTTTTGAAGAGGGAGAGAGAAACCAAAAAAGATAAAAAAAAATAAAATAAGAAGCAGGTCGGTCCAATGTATTTTCAAGCCTAAAACGAAATTTAAATAGAGACATTTGAAGTATGTTTAGAGAGAATAAGATAAAATTAAGAAAAATAAGTTCATAAGTTCCCTCAATCGAAAGTAATTATATATGTTGTGTGTTAGATACTAATTAAATATGAGTATTTTGTCATCTAGAAATCAAAATTTGCTTTGTCACATTGTGAGAGTATTTTGTAGCTATAATCAACTCCGTTAATGCGTAAACTTTTAATATATATGTATATGTGCACGCGCGCACGCGTGCATATGCTTTGAAAATAATATTTAATATAGAAATTATCTACCAATTGCTAGAGATCATAAAATAACAAAATAATATTGAAATGATACAAGTATATATTAATTTTTTACTTTTACAAACTTTGATTACACACTACTTGTCTTAATATATTTAAAACAACCAACATTAAATTAGATTGATAAAAATCTGAAGGATAAAAAAATTAAGTAAGATTCAAATAAGCAATTTAATTGGTGGATTCTAGGGTGAGGGAGCAATTAAGTCCCTCACCGGTAGACCACTCAATTTCGTCGTTAGATTAAAAGCAGCCCACCTGATCTAATTATCCATCACCTCACTTGATCCAATTTCTTTCTCTCTCTACTTAGCCTATCTGAATCTTCTATCCAACGCCTGCAGTTCCCTATCTATGGATGGTCTTCTGATTTCACATCATCTTCTCCATTCTAATTGTCATTAGATAAAAACACAAAGTGAACCTGAAAAGGGGCTTAACAACATAGATCCATATGTAAAGTTTGACACAGAATTTTCACATCACTTCCCACCAGATATTCATATTTTAATCTATTAACTTTTATTGGAATTAAAAACCAATAAAATTGAATGAGATATCGTAAGCTTGATTAGGGAGTGAGGGAGGAAGATGGAGCCGCATTTGATTCTTTTTTGGAGCGGTTTGATTTACTATAAGGGAAGTTATCAAGGCTGAGAGAGCAGACAAATAGAAACGGGAAAATGCTAGAGAGAAGAAAACAAAGAAGTGTGATATTGTGTAAAAAGTGTATGGTAGGATACAAGCACTTAGGTTAATCAAATGGCTATTAATGTTTTTCATAATGGTCCACCGGTGAGGGACTTGTTAGAACCCTCACACTAGAAACCACCAATTTAATTATCCAATATTGATCGTATGCTTTTTTAATGATCCCCAGTTTGTTCATCCAATATTGACTGTATGCTTCTTTATTGATCCCTAGTTTGTTTGCCTACGATATTCTTCAAAGTATTCTAAAATTCTTGCAGAATCAGAACATCGTCCTACCAATGGTGGTAAGTTTTGTAATTGCGGTTTTGCTTCACCCTCTTTTATGTTCGATATTGATTTTGATGTTAAACTTGGAATTAAAGGAGCGGCTTTATCGATTTTCATTTGCTATTGGGTAAATGTTTTTTTTTTTAATTTCACTATGTGAATTTTTTTTCCTCTTGCAAGCAAAGATTGAGAGGGTTTTCAAAGGGAGCTTTGAAAAATCTCAAAGACTTCCGTAACTTGTTCTTCCTTCAGCTCTCATGCTATGGTAAATTTTTTTGAACCGCCAATGAATTGGCAAACGCCTATCATTTATTTTTAAGTCATCTCAAGTGAATTTAAGAATTTTTAGAAAAGAAAAAAAAAAACTCCCTATACATATGGTATTTCACAAGTTATATTACATCAAAATTAATTTGTTTATGAGTAATAATTCACAAGTATCATTTTAATTCCCCTTTTGCGTGCGCGCGCGCGCGCGCACACACATATATATATATATATAATTAACTTCATATTTTCAAGTGCGCATACCACAAGTCTAAAAAGTTTCGTTTTATAAAGCAAATTTGATTTCATTTGAATGATCTCTTTCCGTTTGTAGATACGAGGAATGCAACAACATTCACTTTTGAACACTTTCTTTAACAATTGCTATTTTATTGAATGGAATCATTATATGTCCCACCATTTTGTGAGCATACATATACACGTATATGTGCATGCGTGCTTTGTGTCGATATATTCTTTTACAAACAATTTTGTAATATATTATAATTTTGGATGGAAGAAGTGTAACTAAAAATGTCTTTGTCTCTATATATATTTGTTGTCCTTTTTTATTATTGTGTTATACCATATTATTTATTCTCAAAAATGAAATAAGGGTCATTAATCATTATCCACGCAAGGAACAAGTTAGGACCGTCCTTGTCCTTTATTGTAATTGTACCGATGTTGAGACCCAATACACATAAAATGTCTGCATACGAGACAACAATGGTCACATTCATATATGTTGAAAAACCATAAAGAGTGATGTTAACTAATGAAATTTAGATGCTAAGTAAACTGAGGGTTATATTAACAAATGTTTTGAGAGCATTAATTAAGCAAGTAAAACATGGTAATTATACATTAGAAATTACAAATTTAAAACTTTAAAGTGACTTAGGTTTTAACACACTACTTTTTAAGGTGTAACAAAAAAAAAACTACTTTTTAAGATAAATTTTTTAATTTTATTTCCTTAACAGATACACTGAAGACAATCTTTAACATTTCTTATAAACTAATTATATTCAGATCTGCATTCCTTCATGCATAAAAGAATGATATTAATCAATCAACACTTTATATACTAACTTACTTTAGTTGAATGTCAAGATTGCTTGAAAATTCATGTATTCACACATTCAATACATTGCTATTAGCTATCATCACCAGCTATCTGATAGCAAATAACTTATCAGATATCTACTATTTTTATCAAATTAAGCCTTAAGTGAGACTGCATCTTACATTCGCAAAACTAACTTCGGTATCTAAACACATAAATATTCAATAGTACAAATTTTTTGACAAAAATGAAAATCCAATACAACTTGAACATTCAGTCTCATTCTTAGCATGAATATTTGGTCCAATTTCTAATTTGACATCATTAATCCTCAAATCCCTAAATCTCATCTAATTTCGTCTTTTGTTCAAAATCAATTTCTTTTTTGTTGTTGTTAATGCTCATGATTGTTCAGAATTCTAACGTGTATAAGAAATCACCACATTTTACTCCCCAGTTCCAAAAGTATAATCTTTCCCTCATTTTATAGTGTAAGTGCAATGAAGTTGATTAATATGTTTATGCATGCATGTTTGATAAATGTGTTTTAGTAGAAAATAAAATATGGTTGAATTTATTTTGATCATGTTTTGCTAAGCCAAAGTTTGAAGACATACTCAATTGTTTGACAGTTACGAAACATACATATATTTTTTTTTACTAAAATCACATTTGATATTAGACATACTATTAATTATAATAATCCACACCATATAAGCTAAACTCCTTTGATCGGCAACACAAAAGATTTGGAGTTTACTACGTTCATTTCTTACCACAAATCTCCACGATTAACAACAAGAAAAAAAGGAAATTGATTTTGAACAAAGGGGGAATTAGACGAGATTTAAGGATTTAAAGATTTGAGGATTAAATTCAGGATTTTGAGATTTAGGTATTTGAGATACAATTTAGGGATACTAATTTTCGATACAGGAACTAAAATGACTATTCTCTACTTTTACTTTAATCCATATAAACCTTTAGTCCAAAATGACTATTTCATGCACGACACCCCCTCAGTTAAGAGAAGTTTTTAACAACAGAGACTAAAATGGTAACAAAACTGCACATAACTACTTTATATTTAACCAGTCATCATGAACCTTTGTAATAAGGATTGCAAATTCAAGACTAAATGACTATTTACCCATAGAGAAAACTTTAATAATACTAGCTTTATCAACCCAGCTAGCTAATTTGCAGAGTAACACACGACGGCGCAAAATTGACAATCTCATAATCATGTTTTGTTATTATCGCAGAGCATTGCTCAGATTCAAAACACCAACAACACCTTCTTCCTCTTTTCTTCATCTTCTTCAACCCTTTTCTTCTTCTTCTTCTTCCCAAAATGACAATTTCACAGTTAACTACCTCATTCAAAGTCTTGATCTCTCTCCAAAAACAGCTTCCAAACTTTCCAAACGAGTTCATCTCAGCGACTCACACAACCCCGATTCAGTCCTCTCATTATTCAAATCCTATGGTTTCTCAAATTCCCAGTTATCAACTCTATTCAAAACCTACCCTCGTCTTCTCTCTTTTGATCCCAACAAAACCATTCTCCCTAAATTCAATTTCCTTCTCTCAAAGGGTGCTTCAAATTCAGACCTTGTTCACATCATCACCAGAAACCCTCTTATGTTGTCTCATAGTTTGGAAAATACAATAACCCCCTGTTATGATTTTATCAAAAGATTCTTACTTTCTGATCAATCTACCATTGCTCTTGTTTCCTTTATTGTAAATACCCATCTCACAATATTCAGCTACTGATTCAATTTGGGGTCCCTGAGTCTAAAGTTCTTACTTTGTTTCGAAATCAGTATTGCATACTCCCTCATAAACCTTCAATATTTGAGAAGGCTCTAGTGGAAGTAAAGGAATTAGGATTTGACCCCAAAACAACCCTTTTCTTTGTCGCATTGCGGGCTAAGATTAATAGAAAATCCCATTGGGAAAAGAAGATTAATGTGTATAAGAAATGGGGTTGGTCTGATGAAATTATTGCCTCAGCATTTTTGAAGTATCCATGGTGTATGTTGGCATCTGTGGAAAAAATTGAGGCAGTGATGAAGTTTTTTGTTAATGACATGGGTTGGGAGTCTAATGTACTTGCCAAACATCCGATGCTTGTTATGGTGAGTTTAGAGAAAAGGGTTATTCCTAGGGCTTTTGTTTTGAAATTTCTTCAATCCAAAGGTTTGATTAAGGATGCTAAATTGGCTGCACCTTTCAAAGTCTCCGAGGATGTGTTTTTGAAGAGATTTGTGACTTGTTTCGAAGAAGAAGCATCTCAGCTGTTGAAGTTGTATGAAGAGAAAAGAGATGTTTCAACTTTCAACAAGGTTTCGCAACGCAAAGGGTCTCTGCTACACCACCATGTCACTGCAACTTAGAACCTTGTTTTGAAGATAGCTCAAATATGCAAGTTGAAATCGTGTTTCACATCTCCGCAACATTTTTTGGGGATTGGTGAGTGCTACTAGTATTGGCTTACCAAATTCTGTTACTTGATCATCCTATAGGACTCCTTCATTGTTTAAGGGAAAACCACAACCATTTTTAGACTAGAAATATTTGTTGTAGTTTGACAACTGATAACCACTTTTGCAAGCAACATAATGTGAGCTATATATTTCGGTACACAGTAATGTCTCTTTAAATAATGTTTTATGCAGTATCTTAATACATAACCTTAAACTGCACTCTTTGTTGCAAGTAACGTTCATTCATGCAGAAACATGGTATTTAGTTTTGTAATATGATTTTGCTTGTGGTTTTGTTTATACACAAGTTCATTGCCTATTGTCCAGTTCCTTTCTCATGATCTTAATCTCAAATTTTTATATAAATTAAATTGATTAAATTCAAAATAAGGTGAGAAGGATGATGTTATCACTTTATTTCTCTTCTGTTCTTCTAGCAGTTCTCGATGTATACCTCATAAAAAAATGAGGTCTTGATGATAAACCGTGCCATGGCTATACTGTTAGTGACTCGTCGACATAGGTAGCTCCTCATCAATATTTCCTAATCTTTAGGCTTGTAGTTTAGGAAATCTGTTGTATATATTCCTCTTCCAATGAATGAGAACATCAGAAAATTGCCTCACATTCTTTCTTTAGGTTTGACTTGGCTATCGAGCTGCTTGAGTGTGAGCTAGCAGTGCGAATTTTACATGCTTGGAAGCCGATGGCAAAGCCTCTGCAGAGAGACATTTGCAAAGTCACTTGACTTGTTAGTGGTTTTTACTTTTTCGTTAACCACTTGTTGAGCATCCCAAATCAATTAACTTTGTTTTTGACATAAACTCTCTGGATAAGACTGTTAACTTTGGCCTGATCTTGTGGCTTTATTCTTAAACACAACGAGATTATGCTCAAACTGTTCAAGCATGTGGAAATTTGACCTTCATTTCATACCTTGTAATTTTAATTATTCTCCCCCTTTCTCCTAACCAAATTATTTCAATCTAGATATTATTTTGTGTATGGCACATTTTTCTTTTTGTATGCTTCACCCCCATAGTTTTCGTGGATGCAGAAATTTAAAGAGTAATTAGTTGATTGGTCCTATTGCTTCAAATTTAATCCAGATTCCAAACCTGAAGACTCTGTAAGTTCTACTCTTGTCATTATTTGAGTTTCATGGAGCATGTAGCCTCATATGTGAGACTCAAATACATTCAAATGTGATGAATATGACAATTTTTTAGTTACTTCCAAGCTCTGTTGTTAATAGCGGCCGCGCCGGCCGCTTTGGCGGAAAAATCAGGACCACCGCACCAGGCCGCGTCGGCGCGTGTCAGAAGTGGAAAGCGGCCAAAGCGGACCTATAAATAGTAAAACAATAACTTGTACTAGTTGTATATAATTGGTATTAGCCATTTTCGATTTTGCTATCCCTTTTATTTCATATTATGAATACTTCATGAAATTTTGAGTAATGTTTAAGGTATTTTAGTATTTCTTTTTAAATAGTATGGTATCTATTATTAAATTAATTAGTGGCCGCACCGCTGAAATAGTGCCCCCCTCCTGCACCGCGCCAATTATTGGGTTGGCCGCGCCGCATTTCCGCATTGAAAACAGAGCTTCCAAGTTTCTTTACTCCATTGCTTTGGCTGCTTAGTAGTAGGTTTTTGTCACTTTTCTGTGATGCTTTGAGGAGGAAGCTTCTCTGCTTTTGAAGTTATATGAAGAGAATAGAGGTATTCCAAGATAGTACAAATATGCAAGTCACCTCTGTGCCCTTTATAGGGTTTGAAATGGAGTAGTCGGTTTTAAGTTTTAACCAAGGAGCCTTTTCAAAAAAAAAGTTTTAACCAAGGACTGGTATTTTATATTAGTTTACAAAATTCTATTACTTGGATCTGTTTGGATCGACTTATTTGAGCTTATCTATTACTGTAAACACTTGTGAGACTTTTTTGAGAAAGCTTGTGAAAACAACTTAAGAGATAAGTTGTTTTCAGCTTATTTTCAAAAGGTTTACAGGGTAGCTTTTAGAACAACTTTTATAAATACCACTTCCTACAACACCAGAGCTGAGGAAGTTGTTTGCAAGTGTCACCCTGACTGCACTACAACTTTTGAGCAACAATGATGTACCATGCAGAATGACGTATACCCCTTCTTGAGTCCTTATTGGAATGACAACTCTCCTAACTTGTCTTTGTTGATGGAGATATCCAGGTTAAAGATGAATGTGTGAGAAAGTACAAAAAGGAGGTTGTGGCCATAATGCATGAATGTGTGAGAAAGAAAGTACAGAAAGTTAAAATCTGTCTGAAGGATAAACATGAACTTCTTGTTATATTATATTTATTATATCTCAAATAATTTAAAATATTTTATTATGCAAAGTGAAGTTTCGTTTTGATCCTTACAAAAAAAATCACGAAATCCATATTAATTTGTCTTTGATAAGAAAGAAAAATTAAATAGTCATTTTTAGGGGTGTTCAAAACCAAACCAACCTAATAAAAAAACCGCAAACTAATCCAAACAGAAACCGTAAAAAACCGCACTTGGTTTGGATGAATTCAGATGACTTTTGCACTGAACCGCGCGGTTCAGTTCGGTTTGCGGTTTGCATCTCAGCAACCGAACCAAACCAAACTGCAAGAATAATGAATATTACTTAAACATGTACTAGCCCAATTACATAGCTCAAGAATAATCTCTTTCGATTCAATTTTTCCATTGTTGCATCATCAGGTTCGATTCTAATTCATTTCTAGTGATGAATTTGTTTCCTTTACTTCCCAATAATTTTTTCATGCTTATGTTTCTTCTTAATTTTACCTAATATTTTATCATATAAACAACAAAATAAAATGTCATATGTTTATTTTGTAACAAGTTGGTAATATTAGAGTTAATGTAATATTTTTTTTATCTTGCGATAAACTGCACAAACCGAACCAATCCAAGCCGTATTGGTTTAGTTTGGATGACTTTTTAAAAATCAACCGAACCAAACCAAACCGCGTGCTTTTTATTTCGCAGTTTAGATGACTTTTATGCTCAAAACCGAACCAAACCGCACCACAAACACCCCTAGTCATTTTTAGTCTTAACGTTGTGCTCAAATATATAGATATTTAGATCATGTCGGATGGACTTCAATCTTATCCCAAAAATTATCTTATGAAAAAGTCAAATATTAAATACACTATATACAAAAGACAATTTAGTATTATTCTCATATAAAATACACACATTACTTACACTACTAACATTTCTTAATCTATATTTTTTTTTTTTAAGGAACAAAGGAGCATATATCTAATTAACTTGTGAGGATTACAAAACTAAAATTTTTTGCTTTGCAAAGCGATATTGAAACTTTTAAAACAATATAGTAGTAAAGATAAAAATAAAAAAGACATTTCAACACGTGTGGCCTTATCCAATTGAGGTTTTTATCTGAATTGAGACAAGACATGTTCATCGACAACGTATTGTTCCTCTCTCACGAAAATGGTAACTTCAATCTCACCATGGTTCTCTCCCATTTCTATATCTTGCTCTAACACACGAAATCGTCGCTATCGTGTACCCACCCGCACCAAATCCAAACCTCCTCCAAACCCTAAACTCAACACCCACAAGTCCTCACCGGAACCGCCGCTCCTCTCCGCCGGCGACGCCACCACCTACACTCGTCTCCCTCTCAGGGAAGATTTCTCATCCACTTTCTCACCTTCCTCCTCTGAAATCAAACTCTCCGAATCAACACCAATTCACCAATTGCTCCACAAACTCGATAACGATGATGAAGAAGTAGAAGAAGACGAAGAAATCAATGGCAATTTTGAAGGAATTGGTGAGTCTGTGTCTGAAGATGATGAAGAATTAGAGTTTATGGATGAGGAGATTGAAGAAGGTGAAGAATTCTGGAGTGAGGAAACAGAGGGTGAAGTGAAGGAGAAAGGATTACCAGCGGTGATGCGGTGTTTCGACCGGGCAAAAATCTTTGCGAAAGCCGGAGACGGAGGGAATGGAAGTATGGCATTCAGGCGGGAGAAATACGTACCATTTGGAGGTCCGTCAGGAGGGGATGGAGGGAGAGGTGGAAATGTGTATGTGGAAGTTGATAAAGCTATGAATTCGTTGTTACCGTTTAGGAATGGGATTCATTTTCGGGCGGGGAGGGGGTCACATGGACAAGGTAGGATGCAGATTGGTGCTAAGGGGGAGGATGTGGTGGTGAAGGTGCCGCCAGGGACGGTGATTAGGGAGGCTAGTAGGGAGGAGGTGATTTTGGAGATGGTGTATCCGGGACAGAAGGCTTTGTTGTTGCCGGGTGGGCGAGGTGGGAGAGGGAATGCTGCTTTTAAGAGTGGGAGTAATAAAGCTCCGAAAATTGCTGAGAATGGTGAACAAGGTCATGAAATGTATGTGAGTGCTCATTTCCACCATAAGATATGCTATGTGTTTTCTTTGAAGCAATGTTTTAAAAACCAAACTAGATAGTTTAATCAGTTGAATTTTGAACTGACACTGTCTACTGTACGGTTATTCCAACACAATTTTGTCCTGGTTTTAATGGTTTAAAGTAGTTGAACTAGTGGTCTTGTAGGTTTGATGTTTAATTCGGTTTTTAAAATTTTGATTTGAAGGGTGTTTTTAGGAAGAGAAATGATACTTTGATGTGAGTATGGTGTCCTTTGGTTTTTATGTGTATTTTTTAAATTCATGCAAGTTGTAGTAGTTAAAAGTAAGACAGATAGATATAAGCATATATGGTGTCACACTATGTGTCCGTGTTTCGATGTTTACATGACACGACTATGTGTCCATGTCATCTGTAGGAAAGTTGTGACTTTAGTGTATTTTATGTGAAAGAAGTCGTGACTTCAAAGGACCCATATTTGTATTTTTGATTGGGTGAGTATGTGATGTATGTGAGTGGCACTAAAAGCAAGCATATGGCTGGATTTCTCTTTTTCAGTTTTGTTCCTCTACGATTGTTTTTGACAGGGGCGGGGCCAGCTTTAACCCAGGGGGTTCAGCTGAATCCCCTCAACTTCTGGATTTTTAACCAATTTTCTTATGTGTTTTTCTATTTGAACCCGCTCAGATCTAAGCCTTGCACCTGCTGTCTCTCTCCTTGCACCTATTAGCAGATAGTCTCACTAATAGATTGACACAGACTAAACTCTATTGCACGTATGAACCTTTATGCTTTTCATTTTCTTTCATTTGCTTTTTAATTGCTATTAAATATTAATTAACATTTTCTTCATTATTCTCGCTGCCTTTTCAGTTCCT
>Ga0315914_1008518_pt1 | contig 13646 bp, 5 predicted proteins | sample MpolenodulesMG_FD_203920 | JGI IMG/M metagenome (GOLD analysis project Ga0315914, IMG submission 203920) | Medicago polymorpha root nodule microbial communities from Los Angeles, California, United States - elongated nodules | ecosystem: Host-associated > Plants > Roots > Nodule | place: USA...
GTAAATCTAAAAATCAAGCCATCATGTGCATGATCAAGAATATGAAGATTGAAGTCAATGGTTTTTAGAAGGTTTTTTAAGACAATACAAAGTGGAGAAAATTCATTTCAAGTTCCTAGGAGTTTCCAGACGTAAGAACGATCGAAAACAGGAGAAAATGCAAGATTTCGCACCTCAAGGGTTGTCGCATGAGCCATTTGTGCATGAGGCAGTGTTGTTATTGCCTCAGGCGCTATATGTGCCCCTGTAGGCACAATTTGCGCCTGGCTGCGTGCTGAAATTGCCTGCAACTTCTTTTCCAAGTTGGATCGGTACAAAAAGCCCAATTTTCTTCTCCTAAACCCTAGTTAATTATTTTCTATAAATAGAGACCCTTGCACTCATTATTATTCATTTAGAACATTGACGGTTCAAGGCAAGGGTCAAGCATCAAAGCTTTAAGGCAGGATTTCTTTCTTCTCTTGTTCTCTCTATAAGGTATGTTTTTTTACGATGTATGTTGTCATGAGCAACTAAACCTCTTGGTTAGCATTCCAAGATGAACCCCTTCTTATTTGTTGGATATTATTAATAAAGTTTTTCATTCAGTTTATGTTTTTATTGTGCCCGACTTAAATTAGTTCTTGCATGTTCATAATGTTTTTCCAATTGGTTAATCTGAATTGTAATTTTGAAGAATGGTCAGTAGGATAAAAGTAGGCACTGACAACCCAAAATTATATCAGTTCATTGGCTTTTCTAATTACTTGTTTCTTAAAGAGGTTAACAAAATTCAATTTTGAAATCTAACTGTTACTATTCTCTTCTTTAGACAACGTTGTACATAACCTAGGTTAGTCCGACACATAGTTGTTGTGAGAAGCTTTGTATGAGTTTTATTTATTGGTTTCATTAAATCATAAGTAGGCACCACATAGTTGTTTGCTTCTTAAAGTTTAATTCCGACAAAGACGAATATAGGGGATTCAAGGATTCCCTAATAATCTAAATCACAAACCAAATCTTGCATTGGACAGGGCAATTCAACTCTGCAATTTTATTCAATTTTATCTTACTTTCACTCTTTGAAATAAGTTTTATTAATTACTAAGTTGAACGACAATCCCTGTGGAGAATAATAAACTTACTACTTTATTACTTGTTACGATTTGATGCACTTGTCAATTTCGTTCATCATGGCCCATCGTAGAAAAAAAAACTAGATTCGCCATTGCTTAGGACGCATCTGTCCATATAAGGCACGTCACATTTATAAGCAACTTTTGTTTTTTCAAATTTATTAAAATAAGTGATGCATCTGGACAATATTATATTTCACATGCATCAATTATTTAATGAATTTAAAAATAGTAAAAATTACTTATAAATGTGAACGGATGTTTAATTTTTTTTATTTTTTTATCGTACGTTACCCTATATGTTTAAGCTTAAAATAACCGCATGATCCCTGACCAAAAAAAAAATAAAAAAATAACCGCATGATCAGACAAGGCCGGTTTCAGTAAGCAGCCTTGATTAACACGATTTAATGATAATGAAAGATCTTGATACAAATCTTAATGTCTCAATCCATTAGAATCAATTTCATCCATAATTGTGCTTCCTGAAACTAGTATTGATATCCAAAAAGATAATGACCATAGGCACATCCTTTATTTCAACATGATGTTTTGTCCAAACTCAACTTTGATAAAGCTCCTGTTTGTAGCTGTGATGCCCCAATCGCAGGTCAGTGATCATGGGATACCCTTTGTCTCCTCTTATGGACCCACTAGCTTTGTTTTTTTGGAACTAAGCAAAGCATAAGGTACATAAAATGATTCAATTCTTGCCAAGATTAGTTTTCTTTTTCTTCTTGCATAATATTTAACGAGATAATTATTCAGGTAGCCAATTACAGATCGATACGTCATGTTGCATGCACATATTTTTGGAAAAGGATATTGCATGAACATTGATTATGAAAAGGGTACATGTTAATCAAGTAAAAGTATGACTTCGACCCAATTCTATTAAAATATTCGAATCGGAGATCGAATCAGTATGCCTTCAAATCATGATTCGGTCAATTTGATTAGTTGAACTCGATTACAATAAATAAATAAATAAAATTCAGAAAAAGTTTTTAAGAAAATGCAATAAATAAAAATTGGTTGATGCGAAAAAGGTTTATTGTAAATAAGAATTGGTTGATACAAAAAAGTTTATTCGAAGAAAATTGTAAATCTACGACAAATTGTCATACAAAGAGTGTTGTAAGAAGTATTTTAAGCAAAGAGTTATTAATTCCTCAACGTCAAAGATTCAAATTTAAAGAAGAAATTTGCAGAAGAAGTTCCTTGAAAGTTATAAAACATACGAAATTCATGCAACACATGAGTTTTTTTTTTTACGGACAAAATGAGTTAGTTTATTGTTTGTCTATATATTGTAAAATCAAACTTAAAGCACAGATGTTCATTTACGTTCGACAAAACTACACCTACTAGAAACATATTTGTCCTCGTATGCTACTCTTATAGCTGGCAACATTGAATGAACGATGTATGAAACTTCACTTAGAATAATATATATTTTTCCCTTTTCACGCATGTGTGCCTTTATTTTTCTTTATCGTTTTTCCTTTTTACATTATTCAAAAACCCATATGTTTCTTCCATTCACAACTACGTGCTTGTACTTTAAATCTATCAACTAAAAAGCCTCTTAAGGATGACACTTGAATCCTAGATTGATCTATCGAGTCTATTTGTTGGTTGAAACATTTTCAAATCAATTGAAGAACAATTGGACATACTAATATATGTTCAAGTGTGCAGGATCATATAATATACCCATCAAGTATTGAACATGTATTAAATCATCAGAAGCACAAAACAAACTCATAGTCTATGGTAGAAGATCTGAAGTTAGGTCAACCAGAAATCAACACAGTGGACCAGAAGAAAAGGACACCTCTCAACAGCTGAAGAGATCATCAGATTCTGAGGAGATCATCAGACTCAGAAGACCTAGCTAGACTCAGAAGACCCCATCAGACTTGGAAGACCTTCAGACTTCAGAAGCACTTGAGGGACCCAGACTCAACATCAAATTTGTCGTCTTCTGTAGATGTCCACATTAAAGGATCTGAGCATAATTTTGTCTTCTTCTGTCCACGTGTAGAAACAGACAAAGAACTTCAAGGGCAATAAGAATGAACGGATACTTCTTGTTTCAGCAAAGGATTTTCAAATGACTATCCAAAGGAATTATCAATATCCGGCAATGGTTCAAGTCTTTGATTTGAAGCTTCTCAATGACTCTTTATGCGCTGACACTCTTCTCCAACGTCTCTCAAATCCATGCATATATACGATGTTAAAGACCATGAAGAAGATCAACAAGACTTTGTTATTTTAACTGTGTCATTACTCTGCGAAATCAAATAGTGCATAAACACTTAGGATTTTCTCTTCAACCTTTGTATCTTAGAAATCCAAGAAATATTACAGAGTCTGTTCAACTTTGTTCAGTTTACACCAATCAGTTTATATATCTAATGTAAGAACAAGTTTTTTATATTTGCTGTAAACAAACAAGAAGTTTCTTGCTTGTGAAGCTTTAGCATAATAAGTCTCTTGGTGAAACCTTAAGCACCAGAAGTCTCGGTCAATTGTGATGGAGAATTAAAAGTCTCTTAGGGTTGCCCTTTGAGCATTGGAAGTCTCTTGCATGCGTGCTTAAGAAATAGAAATCTCTTGAAGTTGTCCTTGAGCAGTGGAAGTCTCTTGGTAGTGACCTTGAGCAAAGAAGTCTCTTGCAAGGGTGCTTGAGCATTGAGAAGTCTCTTGGAAGAGTCCTTGAGCAATTGCAATCTGTGAAATTATTGTGAAATCCTTTGTAAGTGCAAGGGAACTGGACTACTCATGTGTTGTGGGAAGAACCAATATAAAATTGCTTGCGTATGCTCTCTCTCTCTCTCTCTCTCTCTCTCTCTCTCATCTTCGTGTTATATATTTCGCTGCACTCAGACTATGTATCAGAATTTGTACTCATCAGATTTTGAACAGTTCGTAACACTCAGTAAAAGAAAACCAGAAAAAACCAACACAATTCAACCCTTCCCCCTTCTTGTGTTTTTCTCATCGTTTCGTTGTTCTTGCAGTGGGCGTTGGGCGCTAGGAGCAACATCCAGAAGTGCCAGCTATTTGTAAGTGCGTGTTGGGCGACCCTGCAGCAGTGCCGCGCTGCGATGTTTTCGATTGTTATATTTTTAATCCTGGGGATTGCTTCAAAATTTGTCCCGTTTTCGAACCCTTATGATCCCAAAACGATAGAAAACATTACCTAGGGTTGTTATGCTTCGATTTAACACTTATTACACCTTAAAACATCAATTATACCTCTAATTCCATGATTTTTACTCATTGTTGCTTATATATTCCAAAACACAACATAACCATATTTCAATCACGAATTCAACATGAAAACATCACAATTCAGAAGCGTAAATCAAACACATAATTACAACAACATAGAAGAACATGAATTTAACAAATAAATCATCAAAAGAATTAAAGAAACACCAGAGGTTAAGGACTACTTGCTACCCACATGAATATACTACGCTTAGATTGAATAAAACTCCCCCTTACCTCGATGTTTTCCAGAATTAGTGAATCTTACTGCTGAATCTTTCCCAAAGTTTTCTCTCTTTGCCTCCAAACCCTAGTTTTCTCTTGATCTTTCTATTGTAACCCTAGTCTTCTAATGCTCTTCTCTATTTATAAACACAATTTGAGTTTTATTTTCTCACATAATCTTTTTGACAGGTTTACTATCTACATCCCCAGATTGGTTACTATTCAATTTATAACTACACAACCTTGTTGTTTACAACTCCTTCTGTCCGAATCATTAAAACACTACATGGCTTACTACTTATACCCCTTTTCTACCCAGATTTACTAATGCACCTCTGTTTGCACTCTACTCTCCTTATTCTCACCAAAAGCGCTATATATTTTCTTCCTAAAAATTATTTTTTTTTCCCATTCTTTAACCAACCAGTTAACCCATCTACTTCTTCAATAACTGTGAATAATTTAATTAATAATATCAAACAGTCAATACTAATAACAATAATAATATTAATAAATTAATATTAAAAATCGAGGTGTTAGAATCACCCCCACCATTGTCAAGAAGAAACCAACCCTTATTAACACAAGCCACCACCCCATACCATAAGAGCGGCATGTCTGTTACAAACCGACCCGAACGAGTTTTAAATAAAAATGTGAGATCCCACAAATGCAAACCAGTCGCATCGACCAAATAAATCATTGCTAATGAATACACATAAGCATACCGGTGAACTGCTTCCGAAATCGAAGGTGGAGGAGAAACGTTTTGCAACCCATGAGAAGATCCACAACAAATCAAACGCCAACACCACACATCAGAAAAGAAGCAGGGTCGTCGGAGATTTGAAAGGGATGGTGGTGCAGAGGGTCGATGCCATCATCACACCACCCAAAGGTGAGAGAAGTTTTATCTTAAAGAGAGACAGCGTTTTGACATTAGCACCAATACTTACCGTGAGGAAGTGATAAGGTATCACTGTCTTAGGTGATCCTCAATACTAGTTTACACAAGAACAAGGTGACTGTTTATGATTAGAAAAGTTAAATTGGTCCTTAATTGAGATATGGATTAGTAAATGATATTTTTTTATATCGATATTTTATACATAAAAACAATTTTTTTCAAATAAAATCAACATGTGATTGGTCTGAGTAATAAGTGATTTGTGCACATTAAACAAATAGTCGGTACAGTTCTATCTATGAAACTTATGTATGGAGAAACTTAGTTAATTGAGAGATAGAAAACCAAAACCCACCTTGTTTATCCAACGAATTATGTGATAGATATTTGTCACGGTTAAACACAAGTACATATGTTTGATATCATGTTTGGAGTAGTCATAATTGATTATGGAAATGTAAAATAAATTTTAACATGTTTGATTGCCTTCACATGACATAAAAAAAATCAATTTATTCAAAATCTATTTTTACCATCACATCACATATCAAAAACATAGTACTATAGATAGTTATAAAAGAAAATACTGTACAAATGCCTTTCTAACTCTCTTTCTTACATGAAAAATGAAATAGAAACAATATACAAATACCAAAATGTGCTAAGACAAAGACGTATGATTGTCACGCATAAAAAAGACAAAGACGTATGATGAGGGGTACGATGAATGCGGGCGTTTAATAAGACTAATAAAAGAACAGAGAAAAGCTTCACATTACAAAGCAAAGACAAAATCAACCCAACAAAGTCGTATTGATTAAAGTAGAGAGAAAAAGAAAGATAATGGATTTTTGTGTTGTGTACATGTCTAGCAAGAAAAAGGAAAGTGACCAGCAGGAGTCTCGATTGTGGTGAGTTCTTTTTTTTACACTCATGATCAAGACTACTAATAGTGACTCAGTGTCCTTTCATCCAACATGACTTTCATATTTTTGTCGTTGAGAAAAAGTTGAAGTAAGTTGAGTTTCAAAGGTTGATCAGAGTCAGGACATATTTCAAGGTTTAGAGAGGGCTTACAAAGATATTTATAGATCATCCACCAAAGACACCATACATCGACAATAAAAGTTGAACCGACAACCTTGTGGATGAGTTGACTTTTTACCAATTTATCTTTAAATAAAGGTTTAAAGAGGACTCACAGAGGTACTTAGATTATTTCAAACAATTTATCTTTAACTAAAATTTATTAATTACTTGATAAATGCAATTTTGTAGTCATAAAAATGGTTGTTTTATAACACATAACTTATAAATGTACATATAGTCGAGTTTTCAAAAGAAAAAATAAATTAAACGAACATAGAGACGAGAAATACTTAGTTGAACAAACTCTAAATCAAAAGTATTTAGACACACACATAAATGATAAAATTTAAAAGAGAAATAATTTCGATTATATTTTATCAATCAAGTGTGTATACAAATAAATTTTATCTTGGTTGGGTCTATGCAAAACTTACTTTATAAAGACAAATTAAAACGGTATCTTTTCTTCTTTCAACCTCTAGTATGTTGCAGACGAATTCAATAGTTATATAGGCAGACACTTTGTACTATGACTTTAATAAAGTCATTATACATATGTCATTGTCTTTACCATAATGAAACAGGCTTTTTAGTTTTAACCTGAAAAAGAGATCAGAAAAAACCACGGGAGACGTGGGGGGAAAAACAAAGGAATTTTACTGCCCACGTGCAGTCCCAACCCTAAGAGGAGTGGAAAAAACATCCTTAATTTTCGTGAAAAATAAAATAAGTGCACAAAATCATGAATCAACTTTGTAATTATGGATGTTTGTAGATTGTGGCTGAACAAAAGAGTTTAAAGAATAATCTCAACTTAATTTTCTCCACCGATAACTCTAATGAATAAAATACTTCACAAATCAATTATTACATGGCGAGTTTTAGCATGGAACAAGTGTGAAATTTTCCCATCTTGGGCTCCCATGTTCCTACCGGTTAATGCCCGTAAATTTCCAATCCAATTCCTATCTAACCAATTGTCAACATAAAATAACCTTTTCTTTTCTTTAATTTTTTTCCTTTGAAAAGGAGAATAAAAAATTCTTTGAACTAAACAATTCTTTTTAGCTAATTACACCAGGGTTTCGTCAAAATTAAAAAAACCAAAAAAACTGAGGTAACATTAAATGTGAATATTTCTCTTAGTTAAAATTTGAACATTGATTCATCTTATCGTGAAAGTTTAATTTATTCTTCTATACTAACTATCCATTGATAAAAATAAAAAAAAATTTAGTCCTCGTGAGCTTAGCTCAGTTGGTTGGGACAATACATAAAATATGCAAAGTTTTGGGTTCGAACCTCAGCCACTACCAAAAAAAATATTTAATTTATACACAGACTAATATAAAAAGAATTTTACAATTTTTTGAAGAAGCTAAATTAACACACCCTAATTGACACTTGAGAGAATCGAACCTCAGACCTTGAGGATGACCACGCTCTCAAGTCCCAAGCCAATACCACCAGGCCAACCCAAGTGGGTTAAGAATTTTACAATTGTATCCAATAGTGTGTTGACATTTTATTTTATTTAATAGGTATGATAAATCATATGATTTTAATTTATTTAATTATGTGACAATGTATATCTATGTGTCCTACAAATTTAATTTATTTAATTATGTAAAACAATTTTTTTATATCTATGTGTCCTACAAATTTTTTGATAGATTTTTTTTAGGAATTTGTTTTTATAGATATTAGTCATCGTTAAACGGTGATATTTTTTTTTTAAAGAAAATTGTTAAACGGTGATATAAATTTCGTATAAATAACATAGTAAAAAATGCAGAAAAAGTTGTAATAATATTTATGAATTAAACATGTAATGAATATCACTACAAAAAAAAAAACATGTAATGAATAAATTCTAAGCTTATTAATGGAAAATGTCAAAACACATTACAATACCCTCAATTTTTTTTAAGGGACAATTCCCTCAAATTTGTTTTTTAATCTGGGCCATTAAATTTTTATTTTGATTTTTGGTGGACCTTGGTCATTTAATATTGAAAACCGTACAGGTTGATGGTAAAGAAAACAAAGCAATCTAACCATACCCATTTTTTTATATTAAATCAATGGTAGATTTTAGATGAGTCCAACTTAGAGAAATTTTGCAACTGTCCCATGCTAAACATCGCCTTATTACATTACCACTATTGGATAACTTTATTCTATATAGTATTATGTGATGTCTCTTTTCCTCAAAAGAAGTATTATATATGTTATATCTAATCGTTTATCTTGACATTCTTATTCATTGATTAGTAAATAATATTAATTTTTTAAGAAGTTAAAATGAAATATCTTGACCATCACAAGAAGTGTTTGGGAAGACATCAAAAGATCCAAGAAACAATTGAGAGAGAGAGAGAGAGAGAGAGAGAGAGAACAAGGGTCAACCAAGAAGAATGCGAAAAATTAAATTACAGCAGTGAGGTACATCAAAGGGTTTTGCCTCCAAACATTGTAGTGAAAATCGAATGAGACAATCTTCGATTTAAACCACCAAAACACTATAATTTTAACCTGCTCAATGATAGAATGAATAGTCTCCTCCTCGTGTTGAAAAATACACATGTTTCTCTCTTTCCAAATAACGTAAACATCTGCTAACCAAATCATCTTGAAAGTTAAACAAATGTTTTTCGAAAAACCTCTCAAGCCACAGAAGTGATGAAGATGCGATAAAATTTTGTGAGGTGATACCAAACAAATCCCTAACCAGCCACAAATCAAATGCCAAATATTACAATAAAAAACACAAGTAACAAACAGATGATCTCTATCCTCAGTACACTCACATTCGCCTGTACAAAGTTGATCATTAATGGAAAGCACTCGACGTCTCATTAAGTTGTCTTTGGTAGGAAGGCGATTATGAAACAAAAGCCAAGCAAACATAGAGACCTTTAACAGTACATCCTTTATCCACAGAATATGATGCAAAGCGTTGTAACCTTTGTCCACCGCATCATCATCTAACGCTTGGGTTAATAGTTGGTAGGCGCTACTTAGAGTGTATCTAGAAGATAAATGAAATCTCCAACTCCACCTATCCTCCACATCAACCTGTAAAGCAACGACATATAACAAATTGACACACTCCCTCACCAACTTCTCCTCCCAAGCAAACAACTTCCAAGCTTCCCCATTCACCCCCAACCTAGGTAGAACATGTCAGCTACTGAAACAAATTTATTCTCTGGCAGATCAAACAATCTATGGAACCTAGTCGACAACGGAACTCCTTCTAACCACGAATCCTTCCAAAAGAGAGTGGAAGACCGACCCACCACCCTATCAACGTTGTGAGACTCATCAATGTTGTTTACTATGAAAATACATCAAGAACTTGTAAAATTGGAAATTAAAATGAGGTAGAAATATAGTTAAATATATAGTGTTTTTCTTTTATGAAAAGGTAAGAGAATGTCATTTTAGTACTTTATAGCATTCACAATAGAGCTTTCATTTTGAGGTTTTAAGTGGGTTTCGCATACATATATATTATTTTAAAAATTGTATAAAATTTTGTTATTAAGTAAGCACTAAATCTCTTCAAACCAGTATTTCAAAAAATTACCAAATGAGTCTCACAAATAAAACTCATTTATTTCAATAAAACTCAATTATTAAAATTAATTTATTAAGTGTGATCTACAAAATAGTTGAAAGAGATAAGTGCTGAAACACACAAAAAAAAAATCTCTTAACAATTGAGATGACTATATTTAACTTGGTAAATAGACGAAACTCATCATTGTTATGTTCTAAAAGGTATTAACATAATCAGATGCAATAAGACATCAGATTCCTTAAACTTACACTAATCACATTGCTTTAATGATTGCAATTAGTGATGATTAAATAAAGAGGAAGTTTGACTTGCGATACAATCTATCTTCTATAGCTTATCCCTAAAATAAAAAAAACTTATCCTAAAAATTATAATTAAAAAAAAAGTGTACAGTGTTTTTAATGTAAACAATAACATACATATATGACTTTTGTAAAATAAATGATAGAAGTTTGTTAAAGAAGAAAAACAAAAGGAATGGTAACAAAATAAAAACCTACGGGCTTGGAGAAGGGTTAATCCGGTAAGAGAAGTCGTGAGAATTGAGTGAGAAACATTTTTTTAGATAGACGAAATGACAAAGTCATCATAAACTCGCACATATAAAATTGAGGTATCAGAATTCAAACTTCGATCATGATGTCCGGTCTAACAAGTTCCGCATTTTTACCGGTTAAACTATGACTTATGGGACAAGAGAGTTGAGCCTTTTTTGACCAATATTTCAGCATAACAGTTATAGTGTAAAATATTATTTGATTTGATTTATTTTAAGCAATATATTACACATCTGTCGGTTACAAATTCAAATCACAATTAGATTTTTTTTATTTATTTAGCATATTGGTATGGTATCAAGCCACCCCAAATTTTCATTCAATCTATCCCTACTTTTGATGTGGACTAAACCAACTTTTTATGAAACTTGCATGTCTATTTTTTATGTGTAATAATAACTTGCATAACTTTAGCACGAGGACAGACGAGCCTTTAATTAGGTGATGTCCATATATCATTTTTTTTTATTATCAATTTTTGAGGATGCAAAAGAATAGTAGTAATTAGTTTAGATGATCTAACATCAGTAGTACACTCTCAAATGCTCCTATTTCAAAATCAAAATTCTATAATATCGAAATAGTGTAGATGCTACTAAATTAGTAGATCCCATTATCTATTTAGTGTTAGACTAGCATAAATTCTAGCCAATCGTGAGAGTCGAAAAATTATCAATGTCAAGAGTATGTCACATTATTTTTCATGACGATATAATTTAAGTACAGTTTGTTAGTTTTTACTATTTTTCAATCATGGGCACAGTTCAATACATGACAGATAGCTTGTCAAAAAAAAAAATACATGACAAATATATCCAACAATATAAATAGAACTATTATAAATTAAAATTAATCCATGTAGCAACCTATAATTGGTGAACTAACACCTAAGTTTTGTCATCTTATAATTGGTGGACTAAGATCTAAGTTTTTTATTTTCATTTTATAGGTACTAACATCTAAGTTTTGTCGTCCTATAACTGGTGACCTAACACCTAAGTTTTGTAATTTATGGAATTCATTATTGAGTGAACATTTTCACATGGCTCATGCTGCTAAAAAAAACTAGGTTGATTTGTCCAATAAGTGTAACTCAAATGGTAAAATATTATGAGTACATTTGATATGTTGTTATGCAGGTTTAAACTCGTAATGTCACTCCTCTCTATACTAATATGTGTGTGTGAATTTTGCGGTTAGACTTTTTAACACACAAAAACCACAATAATTTTATAATACCAGGGATACGTGAAAGTAGAGCTTAAGACTAAACTCATTAAAATTTATAATTATGTGATTTAAATTGCGCATGTGTATGTTGTGTGTGTTGAAGTTGGTTTTGAAGTTGTTTGTAGTTTGTTATTTGTCCCACATTGCTCAGGTTCCCGGGTTGTTGAGTGTATAAATATGCTTGAGCACCCTCATCCTTTAAGCTAGCTTTTGGGATCATATTCAAGTCTATTTAACATGGTATCAGAGTCGGGTTAAGAATTGCAATGTGGCAATTGGACCTAGGCCACGTTAGGCGTGAGGGTGGGTGTTGAAGTTGGTTTTGAGGTTTTTTGTAGTTTGTTATTTGGGATGATATCCAAGCCTATTTAACATGGTATCAGAGTCGGGTTAAGGATTGCAATGTGGAAATTGGACTCGGACCCACGCTAGGGCTAGGCGTGGGGGTGGGTGTTGAAGTTTGTTTTGAAGTTGTTTGTAGTTTGTTATTTGTCCTACATAGCCCAAGTCCACGGGTTGTTGATGTTAAATATGCTTGAGTATCCTCATTTTTTGGTATCAGAGTCGGGTTAGGGATTGCAATGTGGAAATTGGACCTAGGCCCATGCTAAGCTTGAGGGTGGATGTTGAAGTTGGTTTTGAAGTTGTTTGTAGTTTGTTATTTGTCCCACATAGTCCAGGTTCACGGGTTGTTGATGTATAAATATGTTTGAGTATCCTTATTTTTTAAGCTAGCTTTTGGGATGAGATTAAAGCATATTTAACAATATAAACACTTTTTGCATTCATAATAAACGTTTAAAATTTTGTGAATGAGTACATTGATAATTGTGAATGTAATAAAAGAGAATATTTCATAAATAAGTCTTCAACAAGTTATGCTCAAATGAAGGGGAAAAGAAAAAGTAGAGGAGCGATTAGGTCTTATTGTAAATCAACCAAGTAGGTCTCCGTATAATCAACTCTATAAAAGTTTTACAAACTTGGATTGATATAAGATCATGTTGTAATATTCACTCAAATGAGAGGTATAATGCTAAGAATATATATACTTTGTACGAAGTCAAACACAAACTCAAATTTTTGTAACTTGACATTAGTGACAACAACCTTTGTTCTAAAGAGATATCTGGAGAGACGGATTATACTCAATTCCTCAGCAAGACTGTTATCATAAATGTTGAGAAAACTAGAAGGTCTCTAATGGTAGAGTCTAATTGTTTTGTGTTACAAGGCTAATCAAAACAAAAACGGCAAAAAGAAAAGGATAAGAAAGAAACAACAACTAATCTCTAGAAAAGAAAGTTTCAGCCGCATCAATCTTGAGGAGATGCAACAAATCATCTAGAAGAGAAGCATGAATTAAGAATTCGACATTCGAAGAGGCTCCTAACTTGGCCATGAAATCCGCACAATGATTTCCCTCGCAAAGAGTGTGACAAACAGTGACATTTATCTGTGTTGTGAATTCGATGAAAAATCACACCGATAACAAACTTGATGTGTGGAGCAAGGGATAGTCAAGCAACCAAAGCAAAGTGTATGGAAAAGTTATAAACACAAGCAAAAGTAGAAAACAACGAGAGAAAGAAAGAGAGAACACAAAAGAATTTGTTGACCCAGTTCGGTCCAAATTGACCTAGTCTAAGGGA
>Ga0315914_1008521_pt1 | contig 13645 bp, 7 predicted proteins | sample MpolenodulesMG_FD_203920 | JGI IMG/M metagenome (GOLD analysis project Ga0315914, IMG submission 203920) | Medicago polymorpha root nodule microbial communities from Los Angeles, California, United States - elongated nodules | ecosystem: Host-associated > Plants > Roots > Nodule | place: USA...
CATAGTGGCTTATTCGATACCCTTACAAAAAATAATATTTTGTAGATAACAGTTATGACACTGGTGGGATGCAAAAATTGAATGTCAAATGAATAAAAGTGTTTCTTCTTACATGTTTTTTTTTTGTTTACCTCTTACATGTTTTCAACATCTAATATTTGGTATTCTAGACTTTGTTATGTCAATAAACGTATTATTGAAAATATGAGCAATTTATTATCAATTCTTTAAGGGTCCGTTTGATGGTCATGATATGATAGAGGTAGGATATGATATAAAGCTGGACAGAGATAAGATATGATAAGGATGTGATAAACATTAATCATATCATTTGTTTGATGCGCACATGATAACAAACAGAATATCATTATCATTAAATGAAAAATTATTCTTATAATTAATTATATATTGTAAAAATAACATGTTATTAATTATAATAGAAAATACATGCTATCATTATTTTAAAAATGACAATATTTTCAAAATGGCATAATATCAAGACAATAAATAAGGAATGATCTTCTAATCCCATCAGGATAATTTCTAACCCAGCCTATACTCAGGATAGAAATTACAAAGGAAAGTCAGGATACGATAGGAAAATGGTTTATTTTATCATATCCCTTTAGTGCATTAAACATGAGATTTAAGCAGGATATGATTAATGTATCATATCCTGTCTCCCTATCCTGACCATCAAAGGGACCCTAAAGGTAATGCTAACCGGTACTCTTAGGGCAATGATTAAGGAAACAAAAAAAAAGAAAGTTTTAAGTTGAAAATACCACTTTTAAACTTTTGAGGAGTTGAATGCGCAAGTTCCAATGTGATATTACTATATTTGCTTCCTTAACCATTGCCCTGAGGGCACTGGTTAGCATTTCCCATTCTTTAATTATCTCTTCGTAAGTAAGTGATTGAAGAATTGAAACACTTGATTTTTGTACATATTAATTGTGGCCAATTCAATAAGTGAACCCAATCGTTCAAGCATTAATGTAATAAGTAATATCATCTCCACAATGATTGTTGTTTCAACTTGTCGGATCTATTTGGTTTGCATTCTTCAATCTTGGCTCCAAGATCTACTCCTCCGCGTCAGAAGGTGGGGATGTTCAGGTAGTAGGTGGCGCAGTTGCACTACCTTGGCCATGAAACGAGATCCGGTTTTATGTTCATTTCTCATGGCAATGACATTTACAACGATATAGGTTCATTTATAAATCAACTTCGAGAAAAGAGTTTTCGAATCGTACACTTCACAAAACATATGAGTGTTCATTTCTCATGGCAATGACATTTACAACATTACAGGTTCCAAAGTAGATAAACCAAAATATATAGGACTCTACAAGTATACTTCTAAGCTAATTTTGAACCTAACTAGAATGATTGAGTACACAACCCACCAAAGACATTTAGTTTGACTATCAAACTACTACTCCTCCAATGCTTCAGCCATTCCTGCTTAACAAACTTCCTATTTGGATATGGGGCAAAGCTCGATTCACGGATTAAAGTAGAGGGCCACAATCTAAAATCAACATAATTACAAAAATACAACAGACATATCATACTATCATGGTAAATGTCATCAAGATAAACATTTCGCATACAAAATGCAATGATGCAAAATTAGAATACAAACTTTACATGAGCGTGACTCTTATATGAGGCCGCCATTGTGACCCCTATCCGATGCTGTTACATGAAAATGATTCTAGAATATAATCCACTCCACAGAGGATCATAGGTCAACACCTGCTAAAATAATGTTTTCCATCATGGATGCAACATCGTGATCCCTATACGAGGCTATCACTGACTCAAAAATTTATGTGGGAATAAGGTGGGGTCCCTATTCGAGGCTACCGCACCCAGTGGCTCCTATTCGAGGCCACCACATAATTATGATATGCATGGGCTTCAATATATGCGAATGCATAATGCATATTTCTTATAAATATGCAACGACTTACATATAAATCCAGCATATGTAAACATAACAACATATGCTTCATCATACATATATTTTTAACAATCATATGTGGTATCATTTCACAAATAAGCAGACATTTCATATATTTACTCATAAATCATATGAAAACAAAGCACGTCAATAAATCATCGTGATCACATTGACAACATGCAAATCCCCATTGAACAAACACATTCACTCAACATATCATATTCAAACATATACAAAATAGAACTTATATCATCTAGGCATTTAAGTGACTATAGTGTTTCAAGAGTGTCCTCACCTGAGAAAAATGTTCCTTATAGTGTATTGCTCTACACCCGTAAGAATCTACATCCATAATGTCTCTTACTCTCCGAGCTAAATATCCTAATAGATAAAGTAACTTAGGTAAACATCGGCCCTTAAGCTCTCTGATCATTCTTTATTATAATATAATATTAATTATTTAAAACTAGTCAAAAAAAATTATCATAATTTACAAAGAAAACTACTTTCAATCAAAACACATTGTGGAGTTTTTGCCTAAATTAAATCATGATATATTTTAATCACCACATTATGATAAAAAAAACAACATTAAATGGACTCAAAATAAGTTTTGTCTGATGTTAAATTGGTTGAGTCTTTTCTCTCTTCTTATCATCGTTCATAAAAACATTGCTTGGTCCAAACCTTTTTTTTAGGAGAAAAATCTGCTTGGTCCAAGCTTTGTTCATCATTAAACAACTTTACTAATTTAAAAAGTCTGGCGCTATATTTATGTAATTTTAAAGCATATAGACTTCATCGTTATTACCCAAAAGAAAATATACTATGTACGTGGTCCATGCTAGTGTTTGTCCACTCTCATCGATTCATTTATGAAAAATGTTTGTTAGACATTTTAATAGGTGTATACACTTTGAAAGAGAGGAAAAACAAGAGAGATTGATACAATATATGTATGATATGTCAATGATGTGATGAGAATCTATTATATAGAGAAGAAAAAAAATGAAGTGTATAATAAATGTTGAAAAATTGATATATATCTAAGTATCATTACTGTACATTTTTTTTAGAGGTCGATTGTTGTACATTTATAACACTAAAAACATGTACCATAAATTTATTACTTCTAGTCCAACGAAGTACCACTCTCACCACACCAGGGTCCTCGTGTAGGGTAGGGTACTTCCATGAAGAAAAGATAGCCGTCGTAACAAGAACTAAAGAGCACATGCACATCAAACCAAAGGGCACCAGAGATACCAACCATAATGTCACTTAAGTGCCACTCTAAACGAAGTTACTCATTACCAAGTTTCTATCATTGTATCTGAGTTTTTTTAACAAAAAAATGTATTATAACTTTTTTATTTTGCTTTTTTTTTTTGAACAAGCTAAAATGAGATATATATTAACACCAAATCAGTCATCCCTCTAGCTAGCACAAGGTGTACCATAGACCACTAGAAGTTTACATCATTACAAAAAAGAAGAAGAAGGCAAAATCAACCAATGCCCAAACAAGCAAAAGACTTTGCCACCACATATGATAGCCAAAAGGAGAGTTAACATACTTATAACAAATGCATAACTGACCTTTCTTTAAATTTAAAAAGTCTATTATTTCTTTCTGTCCACAAAACCCATACCAAAGCGAGCCATAGTAACCGTAAGAAATTACGACGAGCACGATAACGTCCTATGGCGTGAGGAAACTAAATAAAATGATCCAAAATATGTTGTGGTTCGACAGAGTAAAAGTCAATCCAAGACCGAACCAGCTACCAAAGAGTACTGAATAAATCACAGTGAAGGAACAAATGTTGAGCTGATTCAACTTGGTCGTCTCCACTCACACAATAGTGATTTTCTTGAGAAATAATGTGGCGACTAACCAAATTATCCTTTGTCGGCAACCTATTGCGTAGGAGACGCCAATCACAAATAGATGCCTTTAAAGGAACCTGTTTATGCTAAGCATTATCCAAAACCGCATCAAAAGTATGATGTTCATGACTTGTGAGCATTTGATAGACTCCACGAATAGTATAACCATCTCCTTGATTTGGAAGCCATTTTCATTCACCCGGAATATTAACCTATAAAGAGACATCAAGTAAGATAGACTTACACTCCTCTACCATCTCTTCCTCCCAAACAAACAACTGACACCGCCATTTTCAAGCTCCTCCCCCTTCACCCCCCAACCTAAGGAGAACATCTCAGCCACCATCTTCCCTTTAAAATCAGACAAAAGGAAAAGTCGACTAAATCTCGCCCTCAAAGGAACCTCCCCTACCCACCTATCAGTCCAAAAAAGAGTATGAACATCATTACCCACCTTCCTTCTCACATTCTCCTCAAACCAACTATCCCCCTCTACTCCTCGACCATCTCAAATGTGCCCCCACCTCCCTCCACCAAGACAAGCAGACACTGCCCCCTGATTCAGTCGCCCTCCCGCCACACCATACAAGATGCCAACACCTTAAACCACAACTCATCTCTATCAACTAACAACCTCCAACACCATTTGCCTAATGCAACAATAATAAAATCCTTCATCCTCCTAACCCTCAAACTACCAAACTCCTTATTCCTATGATCCTCACACTCACCCAAATTTTTTATATTAAAAATAGATTTAATAGAGGAGATGATACATGAGGGAGATTTGAAGAAGGAAAGAGCATAGACAGACATAGAAGATAAGACATACTTCAAGAGAATTAAACGACCATCAAACGATAAATTACGACTCTTCCATTTAGACAATATAGATTTAATACGAGGCAAAACTGGATCCCAAAAAGACAACCGTCTAGTATCACCACCAATCGAAAGACCAAGTACAAAAAGAACACCATCTCAATTTTACAATTAAGTATCATAACCGCCTCATATAACCACGAGTCATTAATATTAATTCTCACCAACATACTCTTGTGGAACTTAATCTTCCGTTGAGTCATTAATATTTATTTTGTTATTAACCTGGTGTTCAACATACACAGAAAGAAAAAAAAACACATATAGCCAAAAAAAATGCTACGATTCAAATTCAAATCGAAATTTCACATAAAATATCATCATATTCACACCTATATTACATCAACAAAGATATATACAACCTCATTTACAAAATGCCATTCAAATAAAAAAAAACCTTATTTATAAAATAAAAGTAAAAAAGTACATGTATTGAGCTATATTTTCCTTTCTTACAAAATATAAAAAAAAAAAAAATGCACGATCAAATTCATATATTAACTTTTTTTAGGTGTGTTTTTTTATTTTTTTTATTAAAGAGGAAGTACATAGCAAATTATAAAAAAGAGTACACATACCAACCATATTATTTCATTATTATTATTATTTTGACCCAACCATATAATATGGTTAAAAAAAAAGACTCAACCATATAAAAAAAAGTTTGTTAACGAGTGCCCCGGACACTCTTTAAGCATTCTAAAGAAGAAATTATTCCAAAAAGAAAATCAAATATTTTAATTTTCAATGCATTTATCACATAACTTTTCAAAAAAAGTTATCTTTTAAAGATCTTAAAGAGTACCCTGGACACTCGTTGTCAACTTCCTAAAAAAACATTATAAGATCATGCTCAATTGTATATTCCTCAAAAACATTGAAGGATTGAAACCAACCATCAAAGGTATATACTGTATTAGTCAAAAAAAAAAAAAAAAACCAAAGAAAGATACATAAATAAATACCCCCTCGACACAACAAAGATATTTGAATGAACAGGGACTTGTAATAAAGCAAAGCTCCTAGGATTTGATTTGAGTCAAACAAAATTTGTGTCTGAAATCAAAATGACCCAAACAATGGAGGCGCTACGATTATCACAGCCCCAACCTCACCTTCTCCTCCTCCGTAACCACCGCCACATAATGCACCACACTACTCTTCACCCTAACCCTCGTTTCAAATCATTCATAACCACCACCGCCGCCGCAATCTCCAAACCTGTTGAAATGGTTTCTGTTCCTGTTGTTGAGACGCCGGTGGCTTCTCCGAGGTTGAAGGTTTCGCCGGATTCACTTCAGTATCCACCTGGTTATGTCGGAGCGGTTCCTGACAGGTCACGTGGTGGTGATGAAGGTGATAGTGGAGTAAGTGCTATGAGTTATTTGACTAGTATACTTACTTCTAAGGTTTATGATGTTGCTGTTGAATCTCCTCTTGAATTGGCGCCAAAGCTTTCTGAAAGACTTGGTGTTAATGTTTGGCTTAAACGTGAAGATCTTCAACCTGTAAGTACTATCATCAACTCATTCTTATGTTCTTCTTCTTGGTATTATTAAATGTGATTTTAGTCGCTGCAGGGTCCGTTTGGATTGCCTTATTTTTGAGCTTATGAAAAATAGTTTATGCAAATAATTGAGCTTATATGTTAATTCATAAGTTCTCATTAACAGAAATTGTATCTTCATAAGCTGTTTTTTTTTTTTATAAACTATTTTGACAAGCTTATACATAAAAACTTATTTATTTGCATACGCTGTTTTGCATAAGCTCAAAAATAAGTCAATCCAAACGGGTCCTTAGCAACAGCTTTTGAATTTGCTGGGACTGGATACAAACAGAAAAAAAACTTGCAGACTGAAAACAAAGAATGTTGTAATTGCAGGAACTAAAATCATATTTAAAACCTTGTTCTTATTATTAACTGTTTTTTAATTTGTTTTTGGTGTTATAATTGTGTTGATCATTTAGCTTGAGGATATGTTGTTTATGAAATTGTGGATTGTGTAGTTATAATTGTTATGAAATTGTGGATTTTGTGATAGGTATTTTCATTTAAGATCCGTGGAGCTTATAATATGATGGCTAAACTTCCAAAGGATGTTTTGGAGAAAGGGGTTATATGCTCTTCAGCTGGAAATCATGCTCAAGGAGTTGCCATGTCTGCCAAGAGATTGAATTGCAACGCGGTTATTGCAATGCCAGTTACCACTCCTGACATCAAGGTATTCATTTATTTACTTTTTCATAAATTGTTTGTTTTTAATCACGTGTGTGATGAGTTTTAGTTAAGATTGGATAGATTGAAACCACTCAAGTTTGATTCCTGGCTGAGACAATCAGCTAGATTTTACCTACCTCATAACCAAAATTCGGACTACTAAGCCCCCTTTTCCTTAAGAATCGGAGAGTTAAAACCAGAAAATACTTTGTTTGTTTCTTGTTATATCTTGTTGAAGAAATTAATGTGGTCAATTGAGACGTGTTTTTGTTATTTTTTACGTCTGCAGTGGAAATCTGTGGAGAGGTGGGGTGCTACTGTGGTCCTTATTGGAGATTCCTATGATGAAGCACAAGCATATGCTAAGAAGCGTGCTATAGAGGACGGTCGTACATTCATACCTCCTTTTGACCATCCCGATGTCATAATGGGTCAGGGAACTGTCGGGATGGAAATTGTACGCCAGATGAAGCGTCCAGTTCATGCGATCTTTGTGCCTGTGGGAGGTGGTGGTCTCATTGCTGGTATTGCCGCTTACGTGAAGAGGATAAACCCAGAGGTTTGTTTGAATGGTGTTGTCCTGATAGATTTTCCCATTGCATGTGCCTTTGTTCACTTGGAAGAGTTGAGTGTTTATCTGAATATTGACATTTTTAATGTACACAGGTGAAGATAATTGGGGTGGAACCCACTGATGCAAATGCATTGGCTTTGTCACTTCATCATGGCCAAAGAGTGGTTTTGGACCAGGTTGGAGGATTTGCAGATGGTGTGGCTGTAAAAGAGGTTGGTGAGGAAACTTTCCGCTTGTGCAAGGAGTTGGTAGATGGCGTTGTTCTTGTAAGCCGTGATGCAATTTGTGCATCGATAAAGGTGAGATGCGCTTTCCCTTGTGAAAGTTTGCATTCAGAATCTCTGGTGTTGTAAACAGTTTCCACACGCACACACAGCACCGTTATCTATGGCAACTACTTCTCTAGTTTTATAAAATGTAAAATTGAGAATTTCATAATGTCTTGTCAAATGAATTTAAATCTATATACACATTGTTTTGATGTTGGATTAAATTTTCATTTCCATCTATCTTTCTTGACAGTTTACAGCTGATCATAAATTTAAGTGCAGAGTAATCAAATTGGTTTAGAAATCAATTTGCTTGACTAACATGTGAGTCTGCAAACAATAACAAATTTGGAATTGATTGATGAAGGAGTATTTTCATATGATCATTCGAACTAGAACTTTTCCAAATCCGAACTTGTTTTTGTTGTGTAATCAAATAATTATTTAATGCTTCATTGGTTTATATATACTTGGTGATTGGTGATGTTTTTGACCTTTCTGTATTATGGCTAGATTTAGTGAAGGGGGTTGGAGAGAGAGCTGGGAGTGGTAGGAAGAACCAATACATTGCTATTTAACTGTTAACTCCAGATTTTTTTTATCTGGTGCCATTAAATCACAACAGGATGATTATAGGTTCGATTCCCCACGGTGCCAATTTCGGTGGGTTAGTCCATACAGAGAAAACTCTGGCTTTTAACGAACCCTCGCGAGGTGGCCGGCGGGATTGGACCCCTTGGATTAGTCGGTCCTTGGGACAGATACCGAGTTTTAAAAAAAAAAGGATGCATGTGGTACAGTTATATGAATTTGGGTGTTAATTTTACTCTGTACTTTTAAAGGATGTCTGCTCCATTGTAGAAGCTCTATTTGAGTACACAGGCTGCTGAGTTGGTAAGCTGTCATTTGTCCTAATGGAGCTGTTTTGCTTGTAGCCGTGAGAATTGGGAATTATTTTCTGCATGTACCTTCGAATGTTTTGTATATTAAAGGGCAATTGGAAAGCATTGCAGATTATTTAGGACTTGACATTGGTAAAGCTTGTTGCAGGACATGTTTGAGGAAAAAAGGAGCATATTAGAACCAGCAGGCGCTCTTGCTCTTGCTGGAGCTGAGGCATACTGCAAGTATTATGGACTCAAGGGGGAAAATGTTATAGCAATAACCTCCGGAGCAAACATGAATTTTGATAAACTTAGGATAGTAACTGAACTTGCTAATGTCGGTCGTAAACAAGAAGCTCTGCTGTTAACTGTCATGCCGGAGGAGCCTGGCAGTTTCAAACAGTTTTGTGAATTGGTATAATTTTTATATGGCTTCACTGTTATTTTTTCCAAAACAGGGTTGCTCATAGTTGAACTGATTTTCTTCTGGCATGGTAGGTGGGGCAGATGAATATTACAGAATTCAAATACAGATATAGTTCCAAGGAGAAAGCTGTTGTCCTTTACAGGTAAGATCATAGAAAACATAAGATGCCTTGTCTTTCCTGTTTATTATCAAATTTTTGATATATCATTATGTTCCACCACCCCGAATATTGACATCTCTCACACACTTTATTAGTTTTCAATGACTTTCATTTTCTGTGATAAAGATTTGTTGACAACCAAATGTTATGCTAAGGGCAATAATATTTTATTATTCATTGTGTTGTTGTGCAGTGTTGGTGTTCACACGCCCTTAGAACTAAAAGAAATGCAGGAGAGAATGGAAACTTCTAAGCTTGTAACTCACAATCTGTCAGACGTTGACTTGGTGAAAGATCATTTGCGTCACATGGTAAATTGGCTTGAAGAATTACCTTCATTTTGAATTTTATAAATTTCCTTTTCCCTTCACCACCGCTAAACAAAGTCAAGTACTAAATTCACTATCCTTGCTATTTATAAAGCCCATAATATGAGACACAGAGAGAGTAACAACGCTTGACTAAGAGCTGCCAATTTGATTTAATGGTCTTGTCTTGCGATAAGCCGATAATGTTTACTAAACATGTCACAATAACTGATCCTGTTTTTGTATTTGACTAAGTTTAACTTTGTTTTGAAAACATTTTTCAGATGGGAGCCCGACCGGATATTCAGAATGAGGTTCTTTGTCGTTTTACCTTTCCAGAAAGACCTGGTGCTTTGATGAAATTTTTAGACTCCTTTAGTCCACGATGGAATATCTCTTTATTCCATTACCGTGCGCAGGTTAGAATTTGCAACATTCTATTATTCCTCAAGTCAAATACTGCATGTTTTTTTGTAGTTATTTTTCCATCGACCAATGCAATCTAATGGCTTGTACTTGCTGCTTCGGACAGGGTGAAGCTGGAGCAAATGTATTAGTTGGAATTCAGGTTCCAAGCAGTGAGATGGAGGAATTCAACGACCGTGCCTCCGGACTTGGGTATGACTATACTGTGCTGTCTGATGACCTTTTCTTCAAGCTTTTAATGCATTGATAGGTTATTTTAGGCACTTGTCATTAAAACATACTGGCGGAACGTGCCCATTTATATATTATGTTTTACTGGTAGTTATTATGTTTTATACTATCGGTTATGTTTAAAATTTTGAATTTGGAAAATTGTGTTGAGGGAAATTTTGTACATAAAAATGTCTGATTAAAATGGGTAGTTTTGAAATTTTCTTTAATTATGGTGTAGATTTAAATTTAAGTTTAAATTTGAAAATGATTTAAGTAGCATGTTCTATGTTTTAAAATTTGAATTTGGAAGTTTTTGGTTGTTAAGGGTATTTGTACATAAAAATATCTGATTAAAAGTAGCAGTTAGTTTTGCAGTTTCCTTAATTACTGTTTAGATTTAAATTTAAATTTAATTTTTAAAAACAGTAGTTAAGGGTAAATTCCTCCAGAAAAATGTCAAAACAAAATAAGTAGTTAGAGGTAGTCTATGTTATTGCATAACTTCAAAGATTGGGAGGGGGAAAATGGTGGAAACGGAATGGCCAACAATGTCACATTTTGACCGGAGGAACTACCACTTTTTACATTGTGGTGCTTCATTCCATGTTTTTGAAATAAGAAATGGTATTTGTTGTACAATCGTTTTTGTGACAATTTTTGAGACAACCTTATCTTTTGTACTTACATTGTGTTCTTACTTTCTCATTCTTTCTTTCTCTCTCTATTGTTTCTTTCATAAAAGAAGAGGGAATAAATGATTGTCCAAAAAATGTTTGTAAAAATATCATTTCTCTTTTGAAATTTACAAGGTATGTTTCGATAGTTTAAAATCAATGGAACATAAATAAATGGAGTAGAACAAAGCAAAAAGGTTATTTCATAATGAAATTAATTAGTTTTTTACTCCATGTTCACCTTCCTCTTTTTTTTTTCTTCTTCCTTTTTTTAATGAAAATACAAAAAATCTTTCTCATGAAGTGATTCTGCCATATGCAAGCTTCAACTCCAATACCGAACTTTTCTTATGCTTTTGAAGAAAGTCTAAGTTTATTTATTTTTGGCAAGATTGCACAATTGAATCTGAAAGTGTTCTATGAAATGCAAGTGAGGAACAGACAAATTAGGTAAATAAAAAGTAGACACACTGTCATGAAACAAATGCAAAGTAATACGAGAATTAGGGTTCGTTTATTAAAAGATTATAAAACAAACATTTTGATGTTTTAATTATGTTTGTGTAAATTTTTAAAATTAATTTTCTTATGCCAAATAATTCTTATATTGAAAATATGAAAAGCCAAATTAGCTTTTGAAGATTTTTTTTTTTTGGTAGTGAAAGAAAATTATTTTAATATAAGAGAGAGAAAAAATACAAAACCGATTTTTTATTTATAAATTATGGGTGCGTTTATTTTGCCTTCAAAAAAATTCTCTTAAAAAAAATCTAGATGTTTTTTGTAGAAAAACTAAAGCTAATTTTAATTTGTTTGCTATCATAATTTTTTTTCTCTTCAAGGTTTGAAATTCTTACACTTGAGTTCTTTTTTCCAAAAAAAATTTCCAAAACAAAGGGACCCTATGTTGATAACCATTTTAAAACAAATGCAAAATTGTTTATTTTTCTTTAATTTTTTTAAAGAATAATCTTTAAATTATTTATATCCAAATTACTTTTATTCTAATCTATAACAAACAGATCCCTAATACAATTGATTGTGTCACGGGAGGAAAACTTTTGAATTTTAAATTTGGTGTATTAGGAAGCGAAAAGATATGCCGGTTTTCTTAGATGTCACTTAGTTGAAAATAAGCTCTTCAACCTTGTAAATTTGAGTTTGATACGACACACTAAAAAAATATCATTGTTTATTCGATTATTCATATAACAAGAGAGGGGTTGATTTTTTTTTGTGGGTACAACAAGAGGGATTAGTTTTTTTTTTTTTTGACAGAAAGAGGGATTAGTTATTAAATATTAATTTGGTAAATGATTCCATCTTATAACATTAATTTAATGAATGATTCCATCTCATATTCTTCAAGTTAGGAAACGAGTAATGAATGATTCCATCTCATATTCTTCAAGTTGGGAAACGATTAATAAAGAAATTTGAAGGAATGTGAACGCTTCATTTTAACAAAAACCCAACAACCTTTAAAAAAACAAGCCAAACAATGAATGTTATTCTATATAATATGATACATTCGATCTCATTTCATTTTATACCATCCATTCTAAAATACTCCCAAGTTATATTGCTATTTTAGTCATAATATTCTCTTTTGGTTTTCATAGGTTCTCTCAGTTGGAGGTACTCTTGTATGAGACATTGTTGGACAATAAATATGGACAATTCTTTCAATCAGAATTTACATCTTAATTCATTAGACTAGCTAGTTCCTTCTACTAGATCAAATTTCCGTTGATCGTAATGGAAACCAAATATCATGTTGTTTATTCTTCAAGTAATATAATATAGCAAACTAAAATTATGTTAAAGTTATTTTAAACTTGCATATATATTTTTGCTTGTTAATATTCATAATTGAGGGTCCACTTGAACAATCTTCTTCCAGTTGAATTAAAATGTGATAATTGTGACTACTAAAATAAATTGACATTTTTAGTCATTAACAATCAAATGAAAGACGCGTTTCATATGTTTATGTCTCTAATTTTTGTGGCAATTATACTAATCTGTCACAAAAAATGCCACATCATAATGATTCCCCTTCTAAGTCCAAATAATTGTTAAGCACTTTTCTTTTTAATAATGTTAACCACTCTTTCGATTTTGAATGGCATCATCTTTCTTGATTGAAAATGATTGAAGATGGTAACCTTCAATCACCATCTTTCGATTTTACTTCCATCACAAAATTAAATGGCACCCTTAGATTTTGATGTCGAATTTATATTATTTTGTTTATAACAACACTATATTTACATCTCTTTAATATCGCCACAACATCTCTTTGCATATGTTTGGTTTTAATTGTGGAGGATGAAAAGTGATTTTAGAGGTTGTAAAATTGTTTTAATCATGTTTGGATGACTTAAAAGAGAAATGATTTTATTTGTAGAAATGATTTTACTTGAAACTAGAATTTACAACTTTTAACTTCTATAATTGATTTTAACCCTAAATTTATTGTTAAATCTACTTTTACACAAATACATTAAAATATAAAGGCTAAATTGCATTTTCGGTCCCTTAACTATTTAGGTAGTATCGTTTTGGTCCCTTAATTAAAATTCAATTTATTTTGGTCCCTTAACTTCTCTCCGTTACACATTTTGGTCCTTTCCATTAATTTTAATTCAAAAACGTTAGATTTTCTTCATCTTCTTCTCCTCTTTTTCATCTTCATATCATCTCCATCAACCTTCAACAACAAGACTCCCAGAAAAATTATAGAAG
>Ga0315914_1008524_pt1 | contig 13636 bp, 11 predicted proteins | sample MpolenodulesMG_FD_203920 | JGI IMG/M metagenome (GOLD analysis project Ga0315914, IMG submission 203920) | Medicago polymorpha root nodule microbial communities from Los Angeles, California, United States - elongated nodules | ecosystem: Host-associated > Plants > Roots > Nodule | place: USA...
ATTTCAAATCCATTCCAAAACAAAAGGAACAACGTCTGCAGCAATGTTACTGTTATCTTTGTCTTGTTGTAGAGACAAAGATTGCAGAGATGGTGGTTGCAGAGTTCGTGGCCGTACACTTCGTACATTGTCCTTTGTCAACTCTGGTGAAGTAGCTTCTGGCGAGATATGCTTCTGATGACCTTGCTTCTGATGACGTGTCTTCAGGAGCTCTTCTTCAGACTCGTTTCTTCAGACGCAGTTCTTTCAGATGCATTCTTCCAGACGCTCTTAGCTTCAAATAAAATTCCTTTGCTCTTGAACTTGTTCAAACAGAATCTTTATGAATAGAACTTTGATTATGGATCCTGTACACTTTGAACAAATTGTTTAGCATATCCAATTGATTATTTTTAATACCTTGTTATTGTCAAAACTTAATAGGTAACTTGTGAAACACCCTTTGTTCCAACACTCTTTGCTCCCCCATTGCTGAAACATCTTTGCATTTGTTTTTTGACTGCAACTACTCTCTCAAGATTAGGAATTGGCTTGCCTATATCCTTACACATCTCTTCATTTTCAGTCTATAGAAGATTTATGGGTGCTTACCAAAATATTCTCCAACAAACACTTAATTCCTTAATCATCAAAGTTTGTTATCTTTAAAATTAATTAGGGATTTTGCCTCAACAGTATTGTATATGACGATGTTGATACGACGATGTTGATATAATATTGTGGTTTTATGACGATGTTTATATAACGATGGTGATATTATGATGTTGAAATAACGATGTTGATATAACGATGGTGATATTATGATGTTTATATAACAATGTTATTAATGTGCATTGTCGAGTCAAGTGTGACGTTCATGCCTTCGTGGTCAATCCGATTTAATGATGGTGAAAAATGATGATATGACAATGGTGGGATCACTCAGAAACATACCTCTAATATTCAAAAATGGTACCACATGCATATAGAGTTGAGTCAGGAACATTGCATACATAAATGTGAGTCTATGTGGAAGATGCTTAATTTGTCTATGTGTGACAATGTGGAAGATGTGTGATTTGACAATGGTGACTGTGTGTGAATGATGTGCATTCAACTTGGTCATTTCTTTAATGATAATGATTTTCTTGATTATACTCTTGAATTGATGATTTGAGATTCATTGGACCTATTTAAATAATTAAATAATTAGATGAGAATACATGTGAAAATTGTACGCTTATGATGAATATGTATATGTGATGTTCGTATTATCTTTGTGTTGAATATTTCTCACCATCTTAATTGTGGTTGCCACCTACGCTTGTTGAGGTAGACTTGCAGGTTGAGGACGCTTAGTTGCCTTGAGTTTTCCACGGATGTATTTGGAGCCTACTCGTCCTTTACCGCTTTCTTTTTGGAGTCTTGTCTAGTGATGTCTGACTAGGACAGTTTGGAATTTTTAAGTTCTTGTCGATTTATTGGTGGAACCTCTGTGTTCATTTTGATGATATATCCCGAGATGTGATATTTGACTCTATGATATTGAGATTTATTTTCCATTGTGACGTGTTATTTACATGATGAACTATCTATAGATAATTAACGAAGACTAATATCTTGAAGTATTTGATTAATGGTTGCATGTCCTATTTAAATATTATACGAAGAGTTTAAGGTGTTACAAGTATGAGTATTAACTTGTTGCAAAGTATGTACTTTTTATTTTGCCATAAAATTAATTAATTATTTTAGTTAGGACAGAGAAATTATTATTAATTGTTTAATTTATTCGAAATTCAATTTATGCCATTAAAGATCACAAAATCAAACTGGTACGGTGTGATGACACATTAGGAACATATTAATTCAAAACAAGCTAATTAAAAACAAATGCACAAATGTTATGTGATTTTGACTAGACCTGCTAAAGCCTAAAACACACATACACATAACTCTTATTTTGTTTGAACTGAGTGTGTTCTGCGAAGAGTTGCAGAGACTATGATTGAAAAGAAAATTAGCTAAGTCGCCTCATGAATGCTCCTTATTTTAAGTATCGCCGTAGCAGTGGCAGTTCAGTGATCAATTCATCATTTGGACATTTTTGCAGCTAATTCTGTGACCAGCTTAGCGGTAACCTGGGCAGTCGTCTTATAATCAGTGTCATGTTGTGGGTTGTACTCAACAACATCTCCACCAACAATATCACCTTGGAGATTTTGAAGAATGTTGAGAACATCTTGTACAGAAAGTGCCCTTGATTCATGGAAAGACACTCCCTTAGCGTAGCCAGGATCAAGACAATTCACATCTATTGATACATATACTCCTTTTACACCTTCACCACCTCCTAGTGTCTGCAAAAATACATTATGAAGGTTTAAAAATTCATAATATTATTAGGTAAAAAAATTAATACTACTATTATTTGTCAAATTAATTATGTTTATTGCTCAAGCCGTAAGAATAATTATGTGTAGAAAAATATAACGTTTGCTATATTCAAATTATTTTATTTTAGTTGAATAGGAGATGGGGCTCCGCTAGGGTTTACTTGCGAGATGCAATGTGCGGCTAGGGATTCATTTGGATCAGTGTAGCACACTTTCATTCATTTGTTTCTTAATAAACCAACACACAATTGTTTCATCAAGTTTTCAATTGGAATGCAAGCTTTCACAATTCATTAGTGTTGCGTGGAGAAAGCGAGGGAAAAGATAAAGAAATATACCAGATTCTCTAAAGAAGCGCGTTCTTTTGCAAAATCTTTCATTTCATGTATCTCTGCATCAATTTTTTTGGCTTCTTTACGTCCTTCAGCTGTTATAGATCGCAAACCGACCTATAATAAATTAAAGAATTAAAAGCATGAAAATATGCAATAAAAGTATTTATAACCATAAAAGAAAAGAAAAGAATTGAAAAATGCCTGCACTACTCGTTTCACATAGCCACTCTTCTTGATTTGTGCTAAGGGATTCTCATGATCTAGATGTGCACCAAAATGAAGAATATCAACAGGACCTTCAAGCTTCTCATATATAGCTCTAACAACAGATAATGATACGGAGTGATCACATCCCAAAACTAAGGGACGCAATGTAGGCTGCATGATTAAATTAATGCATTAATTTCAATTGAACAATGATTATTTTTCTTGTAGTAAAAATTATTATTTATTTATATATGAAGTTATAAAAAAAATGATTATTCATCCCAAAACTAAGATCGTGTTATTTTTGCAGAGACATTTCAAGCCAACACCACCATATATTATCCATGAAGTATGTTTGTACAATCTCTTTAGGTAGTGGTCCTTGGTATTTTAATGGTATTTTAAATTAATTTTATAAAGATATTATATATTTTTTCTCTATTATTTTTTTTTTTGCTGAAGATGGTAAGTATTCATCTTTTAAATATTTTTTACATTCACAAATAATCATAATCTTTAAATACTCAAGAAAACTTGAATGAAAGGATAAGATATCTCTTAAACTAATCAAAACATTTTGGATTCGAAATAACCTCTGTTATGATTCGAAGAATTAGTTTTTACAATTGCGCGCAAAATATATCCAATAAAAAAATATGAATAAAATCATAATCCGGTGGAATCCTACAAACAATAAACTTAAAACTAGCATTGTTGTTTACCAAAAATACCATTAAACAATAACATAATTGTTAAAAATAGAATGTCTCAAATATTAACAATGTATATACCTGATCCATCACAATCTTGACAGAATCACTAATTAACTTCATTAATCTCTCATCTTTGACTCCACAAGCTCGAATATCTTGGACAGGGACATCACCAACATCAGCTATCACTTGTGGGTCGTTTAAATTCTTGCCTGCAAAGAAAAAAATATTAATTAAAAATTTTATGTAGTTTTCTTTGATTAGTTTCTAAAATTAAATATTTTTCTAAATATCTACATGATGAAATTTGAATATATTTATACAACCATCTTTGTGACAACCATTTCTTTGCTCTTTTTCAGAATTAAAAAAATAAAGGGTTAAAGAGAAAGAAATAGAGTAAGAACACAATGGTAGTATAAGAGAGTTGTATAAAAAATTATCATAAAATGGTCTTCCAATGTCAAATGGGTGTAAAAACACAATGGTCTTCCAATATCATTTCTCAATTAAGTATGTATACCTTTATCAGTTATTGAATTTGTGCTACCATGAAAAATGGCCTCCCTAATGCGAGGATGAAGAAATATTGCAGGGCCTTCAACGAATGATGAATTGTGTCCCAAAGGCACTCCAAGAAGAGTTGAGGTTGCTATAGCACTTCCATTAAGAGCCAGTGCAAGTTCACCCTAGAGAAAAATCATCAACTTCTATTTTTATTTTGCTAATATAGTCCTTTAAAAATACTCTTTCTGTCTGAAATTACATGTTCTCTTTCTTAAATTTCTTTGATTCAAATTATTTGTTTATTTTATAATACCGATATAACATTTATTATTTTTTCCGACTAACATACTCTTATTTATTGCATTTTAATTATCTATAACTATTCCATTAACTATAATTAATAATCGTAAATGATACACATTTTATAATTAAAATTAACATTATTAAATATTTAATTAATAACCGTGTAAAACACAAATAAACTACCAAATATGAGATGGAGCGAGTAATCCAAATGTATTATTATTATTATTATTATTATTATTATTATTATTATTATTATTATTATTATTATTGTTGTTGTTGTTGTTGTTATTATTCTATAAAAATATACATCCTCCGGTCATCATTATAAACAAAAATCTACATTTTAGATTCATTTAATTAATGATGTACATGATCTTTATTATAGACCACATACATCATTTAATGAATAAATCTAAAATATTGATTTGTGCTTATAATAGTGTCTGGAAGGTGTACTGAGTATATTTTTCTGACTGTCTCGATATTAGATGTTCTCCTTAGACAATACATAACTAAAGTAATATTAGTCATTTTATGATGAAATCACCCGTATACTACATAACCACTTCACCAATATTAAATTAAAGTCATCTAAAAAAAGATAAGGTTCATTTTGAGACCATTTATTGATAACATACCTTAATCTTTGCTTTTTCTCGAAGAAATGCAAGTGATGCATTTATCACATTCTCTTGACCAGATTTTAACAAACCCATCGTTGTTTCTAGTTTGTCCGGGAAATTGTAGCTCTGTTGTGGTGTAGCGGACATCATCTTCTGAATCAAAACAACAAAACTACAATGAGCATTTATATAGAAGCCAAAGACATTAATTCTCTCCTTTTACTTATATCAAGTTGATTACATCCCTAGATATTTACACAAATGAAAAAAGGTAAAAGAAGAAATACTTAAATTATATTCCATCCGTGCTACTTTATATGTCATTCTAGCAAAATTTGTTTGTTTCAAATTATATATTACTTTACGATATCAAAGAATTATTAATATTTATTTTCATATGTATGTGTGTTGAAATAATTAAATAATTAAATTTTCATAGGAGTCATTTCTATGAATGTCTGTTTAAGTGTACTTTTGTTGTGGCTTTGGCCATAAAAGTATGTCTCTTATATCAAAGACCAACAACTTTTTTTTTTTGAGAAGACCTATAAATTTCATGTTTAAAATCAATGCAAATCACCGATAGCGTAAAATGTTTATAATGAGGACCATATCTATTTATTAAGAATGTTCTACGTATAACATATTGGCAATATCACATTCAGAACTATAATAATAATGTTGCATGGGTAAAAAAATTAGATATCAATCACTTTACAAAAATATCTCTTTTTAATCATACGAGAAATATAAATTAAAAGAATTGAAGAGAGAAATATAAATTAAAAGAATTGAAAAAAGTTAGAACGATGTATTATATTTTACTGTATCTCGTACCAAGCCATCAATAACACGATTTTGCCGACTTTCTATCACACGAGTTGGTCTTTCTAGTGTCTTCTTGTAATTGAAGCCTCTCCGTGCTATGCTTGACATCATTTTCTGGATCAAAATAACAAATTGTCAAAACAATTAATCATAAACCCTAGACTTGTAACCTCGATAATGTTCAAGACACGAAATCAAAATGTTAATTTGGCCATCTTTGTTTCTTTTATTTATTAATAAAATAGATGTGTGTGTGAGCTCTCTAGCAACTAAGCTACTTGATAAAAAAAAATAGAAGTGTGTGTATATGTATATATAGACACATACATAGGTATCTTATACTTTACATACCAATTCTTTATTCTCCTCGTACTTAGCAAAGAGAAAACTGAACTGCTTTATGAAATACTATGTTAAGCAGAGGGAGTAACCTCGCTATTTATAATTGGAGGTCACTTACATTTGTTAATGTATTCTCATACCTTATGTAATAATAATAGTGAAGACTCAGACCAAGTCAAGTAATTAATATTAAAGAAATGCAAACGCAGCACGGTGCAAGGATCTTGTTGGAACATTTTGATTTTTTGAGGAAGGACGTTCCATGAGGAATATGCATCTGGTGTAGTTGGATCATCATCTTTAATTGATTTTGAGGGAGACCAATTGTCAACTTGTTAGTATTTTTTTTCTTCTTTTAATCGGCAAATATTATTAAACGCCATCTCCGCAAGACGCAATGTATGGACGAAACAAGGTACAAATGGTGTCGCCGCATATAGACGGTACACCATAACCACAAATCAAAACCAAAATAAAAATCTCCTAACATCACCACCTAAAACAAATTCCTTCATGAAACAACCACTGACAAACGGTATCCGAACCCAGCATCGCCACTACTCCTCCCGAAAAAAAACCCTCTAAAAGAAACACCTTAACCTCATCACCAAAGTTGAGCCCCTATTCTAAAGATCAATCAGCTTCCATCACCACTCAATCTCCGGACCGCCGAAAGAAACACCAAACAAGCCCAAAACCAAAACTTGACCCAAAAGAACTGTCACCCGATCTCGAATCAAAAGCGATCGGCCCACCAGACTACAAGGACCAAATCAGAAGGGCACCCCTTACCCTCGGTCCACCAGAGAAAAGACAATAGCAAGCCAAACAAGATTGCAGCTAGACGCCAACTCCCGATCTCGAAGCAAAATTAACCGGCCCACCAACATCAAACACACAAGTATTATATATTTTAGAGTTTAATTAAGATCTAAAACATGACTTACAATAGTAGCATATAGAATTAGAATCATAAAGCCATAGCCATGTTAAAGTTGAGGGCGGCCATAGCCATGTTGGGCGACTCTGGGTTAGGATACTCTCAAGTTCAATTCCTAATTGAAATGGAGATGTTTATTATTATAAGTAGATCATCAACTCGTGCTTTCGCACGCGTCAATGATAAATTATAAATTTAGGACTCTAACATAACATTAAAGACAGTTCAATATAACAACATGAAATATATTATGATGAAACTTCCTTTAAACATCACATGAGTAATAATAATATGAACTAACAAACATTCTGAAACACTACTTAGTAAACTTGTATTTTCATCTTCCGCGATAGTTAACAATATTTTTAACCCTTTACATTTAGTAACTCTGAACTTTTGACTTGTGTGATGCATGAGTCTATTAAAAAAGACAAAAGAACTTAATAGGGATACAATATAAAATCTACCAAAAAAAAAAGAGATAGAATATGAAATTAAAATTATTGTTAAATGTATTTAAAGGGGTTTTATTAACAAACTTCTTTTAAAATATTTTTATATGATCAACATTTCTAATAAACTTCTTAAGTTTTAGTATATGATTTGTTCAATCAATCAAACTTATAAGAAAATAATACGGGAGTTAATAATTTACAATTAAAATATTCAAACAATGTACTTTTTTACTGAATCAAGAATGAGGAAGACATCAAGGAGCCGTTGGACATCCCGACTAGAGCACCTCCAGGAAGCTCCAATCCTCTGCCGCTCACTCATATATTAAATATATAGAAAAAAAAAGGAAAAATATGTACAAGAGGAGGGGGCCAAACCAAACCCTCAAAAAGAAAAAGAAATATCGGAAAATGAAAATTAGGTAACGTAGAACGGTCCCTAAAAAAGTCCCCCCGAACAAACTCGGGCATAATGTCCCACCAAACCATATCCATAACTAAGTGACCATTTCCTTCGCGAAAGATAAGAGACAATAAAGAATGGTCATAGAGATGGATTTGGTAACGGACCACGGGAGCGGGTTTGATAGCTTTTATTCTTCTTCCGGTTGCTCTTGGAAACAACACTGGTAAACCCCTCCTTATCAGCCACATTAGAAATAAACAGGGCCTATTGAATGACCTCCAAGTCTCTTGTAATTATAGGACAACGATGCGGGATTACAGTTGCAGATGGATGCGATTGAATGGCAGGAGAATGGCTTGTTGCCGCAACTTCTAGTCCTTCAAGTTCAGCTTGCGCAATCCCCTCCCAATGGTTGAGAGTGTCGATTGAAACAATCGCATTTTGTAATTGCAACACCGGTTCTAACCATGTGGTTTTCGTTAATACATCGGTACATGCAATCTCATCAGTAACATTTTCAAATGCCAAATTATAATGGAATGCAGACTTGTCACCATTTTCAAGTACCAAATGATCATTGGTACGGGCAATCTCATCGGTAACATTTTCAGGATTTGCAAGATGTGTGTCAACAGGAACACTAACTGAGGGGGACACATGCTGTTTAGTCTGCTCAGGTGCCGCAGTTGGTGCCATAATTTCAGACGTTGGTGCATCAGTAACCGATTGTTCAAAAGTTAAAGAAGACCCAATGCTAGTTGGGTTATCACGTGCCTGCCATATCTGTCTCTGCGACTTCTATTGAATGATTAACTGCTTCCCTTTGTCCTGCCCCTTGTGTGATTTCTCGCAGTCCTTAGTCAAATCTTTTTCCGGATGCAACAAACGACAGTTCGTGACCGAATGACCAAGAATTTGGCAATGCGTACAAAATTCAGGCAACCATTTATACTCCATCTCAACAGGGAACACATAGCCTTCCCTCTCCACCATGATCTCATAAAACAGACGATGGGAGAAGTCTATATCCACCAACACCCACGCGTAATGGCCGAAGGTTCATTTCTGAGCCGCGTCGTCTATAATGAGCGGGCTTCCAATCATAGCACACAATTTCCATCAAGATTCTATCTAACCAATATTCATGTGGCAAGTCTAGAAGTCGTATCCATACTTGCGCATGAGTGAGGGACTGAGAGTATTTATTAAAGTCCTTAGACCAACAAAAGAGCCACAATAGGCCCGCCTTAAGATTAACAGTCCCCATTGCTAGGGTAGTGCGCATATCATCATTAGAAAAGAATTCGAATTCGTAAAATTCACGATCAAGGGAAATCAAATTCCAAGGACCCTTTGTTTTCCAATGTTTCTAAAGCTTACCAGTCACTTCTTTGGTGGTATACGACTTATCGCCCTTGTTCAAAAACAGTCTTCCATGAATGTGATACTTACGCTTTTCTAACCCTCTAGTGTACACTTCCTCAGTAATTTTTATTGAAAAATTGTCCCCTCGAATTATCCGGAGAGGCAATGGTGCACTATTAGTAACCGCAGTGACAAGATTTGCACATTGATGGTTGGATTAGGCAAGTGTATCAAATCGTTTACCAAGTAATAAAGTGATAAGTGAGTATCATATCCACAGGGATTGTCGTTTTGTCCAAACAACTCGCGTTACTTATTTTAGGTTGACGATAAAATAAAGAGATAAGGGTTAAGAGATTTTCAATTTTTATCTGTTTGCAACAAAGCAAGTTACCTGTTTTTGGTTGCAAAAAAGTAACAACGGTTAGAGGATTCTTCGAATCCCCCCTGTTTATTTGTGGGATATTTAATTAACATACATGTCGCATCTAGTTATTCTAAGTGAACTATCTAAGTAATGAGGTCGTGGGGCGTTTCTGACATAGTCGGTCGTCAAGTTGCACCTGCTGATCGCACGGTGATCCTTACGTGTAGGGCCTTACTCTCCCAGTTGATTATAGGTATATCCCTCTGATGGCTAACTACATCTGCTGGTCACACGGTGATCTTTACGTGTGGGGTCTTGTTAATTCAAAGGTAATTGAAACATAGACTTAAATTGGCGTTCCGAGATTTCGAAAGGCATAATGGTCACACTATGGTTATTCACGCGCTACGGTAGAGGGTTATTAATCCTATAAGATTCTACCACCTTCGTAAGGATTATTAGTGTAATGCCCTATTTAATTATCTGATTATTTTGGCTGAGTTTAGAGTCTTTTATATGATTTATGTTGATTTGTGTTGATTTATGTTGATAAGTGTTATGTTGTGTGTATTAATATTTTATTAAGTGGCTTTAATTTATTATTTAGTAGGATGGGTGGAAATTAGAATAAATAGACTTAGAGGGGCTGCTTTGGAATTAATTAGAAATAGGTGGAGTTAATTAGAAAATTTGTTGAGTATATAAAGAAAAATAAGAGCCAGACAAACTAGGTTTTACAGAAGTCTTTGGAGAAAGAGGAGAAGAGGAGAACCAAGAGAAGAGAGAACCTGTTGAGTCTTGCAATCACCAATCTAAGGTAAGGGTGGGACTAATATTCTCGAATCTCAAGTGGTATAATTCTGAACCTGAATTTAGCATGTAGTTTTGTTGTTGTTCATGTGAATTGAGAATTAGGGTTTAAAACCGGATTAGATGAAAGAACCCGTAAAATTGGTTGTTAAGAGTGTAGAAAGTCCGTAGAATTCATAGATAAATGATGTTCAGGTTGTAGAATGATCATAGGTTGAGTTTCCTATCAAATTTGGGATTGAGTTGGATGAAAATTTGGTTTTTCGGGTTAAGAATCACACTTCCCGACAGAAAACCTGTTACGTTCGCCACGGCGAGTAGTCTGCTCGCCACGGCGAGCTATACGTGACAGAGAGCAGTGTTTGCTCGCTACCCTCTCGCCACGGCGAGTAACTGTGTAACAGACAACAATGTTTGCTCGCCACGGCGAGTAATTCCACTCGCCACGGCGAGTAACCTAGTAGTGTTGTACCTTTTTCATATTCTTGTGTTGTATTCATACATTTCTCTTTTGAATTAGCCTTTGGTGCATACCTGAAAGCTTTAGGTGATATTATCAGTTACTTAGATGGTTTGTTTGTCAAGAATAACATGATTTATGAATTGATATATGAATGCACACATTGATGGTCTATTATATGAATAACTTGTTGATGAAATATTACATGAAGGTATGTATATATGTTGATGAATTACTATATGAATGCATATGTTGAATTAACATGATGATTGTATGATGTTGCAATTAAATGGTGAATATCTACGAGATTACAATGTTGTCGGTCGTCATTGTTGTTGATGTTGTCAAGTCGTTGATGTCGTACGTTGTTGTTGATTAAGTTGTTGAGTCCATGCATACTCATAAAGTTGGGGGCTCATGCCTTGTTGAATGTTAATCATTCATATCACATTGATTTGAAAGCCTATGCTCTACACGTTGATTTAGGAGTTGATGCTCCACACGTTGATTTTAGGAGTTTATGCTCCAGCGTTGCTTTAAGAGCCATTGCTCTACACGTTGAATTGAGAGCATATGCTCTAACATGTTGATTGGTACCACATGCATACTGCATAGTCAAGTTGTTGTTGTGTCGTTGCATTGTCGTTAATGTTGAGTTGTTGTCGTCGTTGTTGATTTAAATGCTAAGTGGAAATAAATGAAGCATATGTGAAACATTATTGATAATAAGTGTATGTGAACTATTATCGTTGTTAATTATTATTGTTTAGGTTGTTAAATTTCGTTGATGAATTATATGCTTATTATTATTCAATGTGAAATCTCACCCCTTCTGTTTGAATGTTGCATCTACGTGGGTAACGTGCAGATAACCAGGATTAGCTGCTGATGTGAGTTGACTCTCTCACGTGCGTCGTCTTAGGGTCGCTCTGATACGTAACGGGATGTGGATTATTTGCTTGTTTTCCACTGTTGTGTATTATTTATGAACCATGTTGTTGAACCTTTTTGAATTAAGATTTTCTTTAAAGTTGTTTATGCCGAGGCCGTAGTGCCAAAGTTGTTGAATATTGAACTAAATTTTCCGCTGCAATGTCATTGAAATTTTGACAAGGTTGTTTTAATAAATAATAACTTTACTCTATATATATTTTAAATGTAGTGTGATATCCCGTTTTACGTTGGATACTCTGATTGTTTGTATTATTTACATTGTTAGGAAAACGGGGTGTTAGAATTGGTATCAGAGCAGGTTGGTTCGTCCGGCCAAGTAGTCGAGTCGCATAGTGTCGTGTGACAGTTTAGTACTGTCATTTTGTTGTCCTGATTGTTGTTTGTTGTGTAGAAAACTAAGATGGCTGGAAGAAATGATGCTGCTATTGCTGCTGCGTTGCAAGCTATGGCTCAAGTTGTAGGGCAGCAGGCTAATGCTGGTGCAGGTGCTAATGATGGAGTAGGATGTTGGAAACTTTTCTGAGGAACCATCTGCCTACTTTCAAGGGAAGGTATGATCCTGATGGAGCTCAGACGTGGCTCAAAGAGGTTGAAAGAATTTTTTGGGTCATGCAATGCAGTGAAGTCCAGAAGGTGCGTTTTGGTACGCACATGTTGGCTGAGGAAGCTGATGATTGGTGGGTAAGTGTTCTTCTAATCCTAGAGAATGGTGGTGGAGTTGTTACTTGGGTTGTGTTTAGGAGGGAGTTCCTGAACAGGTACTTTCCGAAAGATGTTCGCGGGAAGAAAGAGATTGAGTTTCTTGAGTTGAAACAGGGTGACATGTCGGTGACCGAGTATGCTGCTAAGTTTGTGGAATTGGCTAAGTTTTATCCACATTACATTGCTGAGACTGCTGAATTTTCCAAGTGTATCAAGTTTGAGAATGGCTTGCGTGCTGAGATCAAGCGGGCCATTAGCTATCAGAAGATTCGTTAGTTTTCTGAATTGGCGAGTAGCTGTAGAATTTATGAGGAGGATACCAAAGCTCATTACAAGGTTATGAGTGAGCGAAGAGGTAAGAGTCAGCAGAGTCGTCCTAAGCCTTACAATGCTCCTGCTGATAAGGGTAAGCAAAGGGTAGATGAGAGGAGGCCTAGAAGGAAAGATACTCCTACTGAGATTGTTTGTTACAAGTGTAATGGGAAGGGCCACAAGAGTAATGCTTGTCCTGAGGATGATAAACGGTGTTTCCGTTGTGGTAAGAAAGGACATACGATTACAGATTGCAAGCGTGGTGATATGGTTTGCTTCAATTGTGATGAAGAGGGTCACATTAGCTCGCAGTGCAAGAAGCCTAAGAAGGCTCAGAGTAGTGGGAAGGTGTTTGCTTTGACTGGTACGCAAACAGAGAATGAGGATCGACTGATCAGAGGTACATGTTTCTTTGAGAGTACTCCTTTAATTGCTATTATTGATATTGGTGCTACACATTGTTTTATTGCTGTTGATTGTGCTTACAAGTTGGGTCTTGTTGTGTCGAGTATGAATGGAGAAATGGTTGTCGAAACTCCAGCTAAGGGTTCGGTGACTACTTCTCTAGTGTGTTTGAAGTGTCCGTTGTCGATGTTTGGTCGAGACTTTGAAGTTGATTTAGTCTGTTT
>Ga0315914_1008525_pt1 | contig 13631 bp, 7 predicted proteins | sample MpolenodulesMG_FD_203920 | JGI IMG/M metagenome (GOLD analysis project Ga0315914, IMG submission 203920) | Medicago polymorpha root nodule microbial communities from Los Angeles, California, United States - elongated nodules | ecosystem: Host-associated > Plants > Roots > Nodule | place: USA...
AAAAAAATAATATTTAGAAAAACAAATTTGAAATTAAAAAAAAGTTCAGGAAAATAAAAAAATAAGAAAAGAAATCAGGAATTTTGATTTTACTAAAAATCTTTTTTTTAGAAAATTCAGGGATTTTTTTACTACGAAAAATATTTTCCAAAATTTTTATTTTTTGTATAAAAATGAAAATCAAACTTTTTAATTTCAAAAGAAAAATCTTAAATTTTTCGAATTATATTTTCTAATTATTTTCAAAAATTTTGAAATACATTAAGTTCAAGAATTTTTCATTTTCGTAAAAAATAATAATAATAATTTTTTCTAATATTTTAATTTCGAAAAAGATATTATAAAAATTCTGGAATAAAATTTTCGAAAAAAAAATCTGAATTTTTTTTATTTTTTGAAAAAAAATCTGAATTTGTTTTTGATTTTTTCGAATTTTTTAAATTTTTAAAAAAATCTGATTTTTTTTTCTGATTTTTTCAATTTTGAAAAAAATAATCTGAATTTTTTTATATTTTTAAAATTAATTTTCAGTTATTTTATTTTTAAATTATTATAAATGAAAATAAAAAATTAAAAACAAAATTAATTATGCAGTTAGCGTGCCACATCATCCAAAAATGATGACTCAGCGTGCCACGTCTTCATGTTTGCACAGTCAGATGATCTCTGGGTCTAAAACGAAAGAATCTACAAATCACAGGGTCTATTTCGAAAGAATCTTCAAATTATAAGGTTGGAATCTAAACTTTTTTTTTATAGGAGGGTAAACCAGAACTCGTCTAAATTATAGGGGTAAAGACATATTAACCTTTTTATTTATTTAAATGACACGTTTTGGGTTTGGACATGAGCGTTTTATTAAGAACTATGGAGGATGGAAAAACAAGCTCCTAAGAATTTAGAATCATTTTGGCACATATGACTTTTTATCATCATTGCTATTTGGCCATTACTTTTTCCAGCATATGAGATTCTTGCGCGTCTTATTCGGATTCTAAAATTCGAAATATTTCAATGTATTTTTTGGAGGTTTTATGGAATTTTTATGTCGTTCGAATTCTAAAATCCGAACTGCATAGGACGTGTGAGAAACTCATAGTATGAGAAAAGAATCAGTCTTGCTATTTGACCCAAATATGAGCCACAACTAAAGTAAAGTAGCTAGTATTTGACGGAGGTTACTTTTCCCAGCCTACTTTCTTTTCACACGCTGTCATACCCCAAATTTTGACCACTTTTCTCTGTTTTTAGCCATTTTATTCGTATTTTTTAAAGTCGTGGATTTTCGTTGTTTCAGACGAAATTTCGGCAGAGAGGTATTTTAAAATACCTCATTTTGGTCACCGAAAAGGATAGTTTTAAGTTTTATTATTTCATTTATTACATCTTTATTATTTTTAATTGTCATTATTTAAATTCCTTTTTTACCTTATGGTTTTGTTATTTTATTTTGTTTCCATTCTCATTTTATTTTTTTCTTTTCTTCTTTTTTTTTCTTTCCTTAAGTCACGTTTTTTTAGAGAGGAGAGTAGTCTTTGTTTTATTTTTCTTAGTCCCTTTTAATGTCTATTGATCCAAGTCCAGGTGTCGGTTTTTCATAGGTCCATATTTTCATCTTGTCCAATTATAGAGAGCCACCTCACCATATATTCCCTGCAAACCCTAATTGTAGCAGTATAAATACTAGCATTTATTACATTGACCGGGGACGAATCACTGTAGCCGCAGCCATCACATCACCCAAAAAACACTATTCCTTTTCTCTTTCCATCTTTTACAGATCAAATCACAAAAAAATCAACAAAAAAGATAAACATCATGAACACCTCAAGAAAAATATGAATGCCTCTCATCAAAACCTTAATTTGAGCCGTCAGATCTTGGATCTGACGGATACTGTTGTTTCCTTTGTTTGCTATATTGTGCGCTTTGCTCTGTGCTGTACCGTATACCTTTTGTTTCAACCGTCAGATCTACGATCTGACGGTCGCTGCTTTACTGTCACTTCATTCCTTTTTTAGTGTGTATTTGATGTGTTTTTTTAACCTTTGGATCTCAGATCTAGTGGCTGTGATGAGTTTACCTGGAGTTAGGTCTGGACCTTCTGATTCATCTAATGGTCCAGATCTATCCAGCCTGAGCCCAATGTTTTTGTCTTAAGCCCAATTTCTTTTAATTTTTGCTAAATACATCACTGTTTTTTACTTCCTGCACCTTTTTCACTTAAATTTTTTTTCTCTAAATTCACAAAAATATCTTGCTTTGTATTAATTGTTTATTAACTGTTTTTTTTCATTATTATTTTTTTATATTTTTTTGCATTATATTTGTTCATCATCTCATGCATCTTTAATTTTTGTCATTTTATTTTATTATCATTAAATTTTAGTGTGTATAATAGGATTTAATGTAATTCATGCATTTCTATCCTTGTCATTTATATTTCTCTTGAGACCATAGAATGTATTTAGACTTGATGTAACACTCATATAATAAAAATGCACCGACACCACAATTTATTTACCGCATTATGTAATATCTGTGATCGAGGACCAAAATGAATTAGGGACCAATTAGGTTAACTATTGGACTTCAAAAAATTTCTTAAAATCAAACTATTAGTAATTTTAGGTTCGTTTCAATAACTTGAGATTTTGCTTGGGATCCAACGTCCTTTGTGAATTTCTCGTTTTTTATTACGTTACGTTAAGTTTTTTACCGTTAGCTTAGAAAAATCTTTTTTTACCAAAAAAAAATCAAATATGTCAAAGTTCAAAAATATTTTCTTGAGAAACCTTGGATTTTAACCCAAGAGTTTGTTTTCCTTTTATTTTCTTAATCAAATTTTAAGCAACCTTAATATCCATATTAGACCTGGATTTCTTTTAATTAAAATCAATCAACCACATTTCTTTTTATTCTTCTATGCCTTTGAGTTCTCTTTTCTCTTTTTAAAACCATTTTCAAAAACTCTAAAAATAACTCAATCCACCAAATAATTTTTAAGAGTGAATTACATTGGTTTTGATCCCTTTTTAGGGTATGTAGGCAAATGAGTTAATCCTTCCAAATCAAATAAAAATAACCAAAAACATATTTCTTCTCCCTCCATTCTTTCACTTAGACATTTAGGCAACTATTTTCAAAATAAGTAAATAACTTAGCACAAGATAATTTAGGCAAGAGGTTCCTACGGAGTACCGTAGTCGTGTAGGGTGCTTAACACATTCCCTTCGCGAAACCAACCCCCGGATCCACAATCTCTAAGGGTTTTTCTCTCTTTTTCTCTTCCCACGAATAAAAGTAGAGAGTTCAAAGATTTTACGATTCAAATCAATTAATGGTTTGATATCCGAAAATCAAGAGCACACACACCCTTCAAAATTTCCAAAAATACCCGTGTTCGTATTAAATAGTTTGAACTACCTTTTTACTGATTTTTGGATTATAAAATCTGAAACACATCAAAACTCACAATTTTTATTATGATTAATATGAAAGTCTATACTAACCAGCGTACGCCACACATAAACTACATAATAATTTTGGGGATAACTTGAGTGGTCAACAATGACCATGATATCATAACTCACTCTAAAAATAAAAATTAAGCCAGAAAACTATATAGTAAATGAGAAGTGAAAAATGCAAGACTATTTGTAAACATAAAACATTGCTAGACTGTAAATACAAAGTTAAAGGAGACTTTTAAAATGCCCAAACACTCCCAAAATGAAAATTAAGAAAAAAAAACCATAGAATGAATGAAAAGTGAAGAATGCACTCCGTAACTATAGGTCAACGGAAACAATTGAAATGCCAAACCGACCAAAAATAATTCAACATGTCGCAAAATGTCCAAAATTTTCTCGTAATGCCTCAATCCACATTATGGGTTGGTTCGGATTATATAATCTGAATTTATTCCCAGAATGTTTTGATTAATATAATTTGAACCAGTCTCGAAATATGTTAAAAATGGAGGTTTGGAGGGTTTGGTATGGTTTAGATTGGTTCAAATTATATAATTCGAAGAGGAATGTTAGGGACACACCCTCTAACACACTCCTCTAACACACTCCAATCACAATTGACCACGTCAACCACTTTTTATTTGATTTTACTCGTTATCGGCTTCACTAATAGAATGTGTAACCATTTATTTGATTTTATTTTTATCATTTAGATTTAACCTTTTGTCTTCCTTTGCAATTGCAACTCCCAAAAGTTTCTTCCACTGTGCTCTCACATTCAACAATCCATCCTTTACAAAAACAAACTACAACAATCCATATAAAAATTTCATTGGCAAGTGAAAACATGTTAAGATTTTTTTTTTACTTCGGCCACAAAGTTGTAAGGAAAAAAATATATTTAAGTCAGAACATTACATAAAAGGGTTTAAACAACTCAAAACAGAATCTCACAACTGAAGCAAATGTTGATGATATTCTTCTTCAATAAGTCCAGATTAAAAAATTCACAGAAAAAATTGAACCCATATCTCGAAAGTGGTTTAGATCGTTTAGAAATTGGTGGCATCGGCAGTTTGCAAAGGATAGACACAGAAAAGGCCAGTTAATCTAATCAAAATCTATATATTGGAGAGAGAGAGGGGTTGAATTTCGCAGAAAATACAATAGATCTTGCGATGAAGATGTTTCAGAAATAACTAGAAGAGTTTTGGACATAAACAATGGCAATAACAGCGACCAAGACAGATTGGAAGGAGCTTGAGATCGAGAGCTAAATTGTTACAGATCTAAAGGAAAAATGCAAATAATTTTAATTTTTTTTTTTTAACAAAGGGTAGTTTCTCAACCTACACAGCCGGTTAGCAAGTAACATAATTTTGACTTGGCCAATTGTGATTGGAGTGTGTTAGAGGGTGTGACCCTAACATTCCTCTAATTCGAAGTGTGCATATAACACATAAAATATAACAAAATTGGTGTTAAATGAAATTCTACAACAACATACATTAAACATAACAATTTCATTAACATATTTTCAATAACATAATTAAAAAACGTAAAACAACATAATAAAACACACACAAGATTATGGACGAGCCAAACTTAAATCTTTATGTGGTCTATCCATGCAAACCCTGATTTCTTCATAGGTCATGTGTTGAATCAAACTATCTGCAAGATCTTGGAAGGATCTGTCCAAGACATCGTGTAACTCGTTTGGCCCCTTCGAACTATGCTGACGAAATATAGAGAACATTGTTCTCACGTTGTCATTGTTCTGGAGCTTATCCTGGATGAACCAGACATTTCCCTCCGAGTCTACCGACGGACAGAGATACTAAACGATGCTCAGCAATGTCCACCTATCTTGTGTCTATTTGGTGAGATGACTGTTAATTTCTTCCGGTTGGTCCTTTAAACGAGACAGTGTGACATCAACATAGACCTAAACAAATTATGTTTTCCATTGTTGTAGTACATTGCCGCTAGTTTGATGTTAACATCTATTGGATAAGTATTCATGATTCTATTGTGCAGTTTGCAAATGAACCAAAAACACAATTTTATAGAAGTTTATGTGCATCGTGGACCATCAAAAAAAATCATGTACTTGATTGATTTGGATTATATAATCCAAAATGTCTCAAACCATCCAACATACAAGTTTTAACACAATATGTGACTAGTTAAAATTATGTAATTCGAAACATTTTGGGAATTGTTTCAGATTATATTAGCTGAACTAGCCAACCACAATCTAGAATGTCTTAGATTATATAATCCAAACTGGTCACATATTATGGATGGTGGCTTGGTCAACAAGTTTGACTCATTTAATATGTATTTTTTGTCCCTTTATTAGTCAGACACATTGAGCACATTTTTCTCTTTCTCTTGATTGCTCGTTACACTCTATGCATGCATAGCCCTTATAAATACCTATCCATCCTTCACAAATTCTCATTCCAACCCACATTCTCTCATTCACTTTCATACATTTTTTGAGTAGTTTACGATGTCAATGTTTGTCGACCTTTCATACAAAGGTTCATGTCATCTTGTAGGAATAATATGAATGGTAAAAGGATGATGGACCACTCTGCAAATTTGCATTAAAGATAAATCTAGATTTGAGGTTGTTCATCAGAGTCTCCTTATACCACTTTGTCATTTTGTATTTCTATCTTCTCCCTTTTGAGGATGTGCGAGAGGGATGACAAATCTTCCTCTCCTTCTCCATCCATCTTCTTACCACAGATTTAACAGTAGAAGTCTAATGGTTTAAAGCAATATGCATTACGTTAATGTAAATGTATTATGAATTGTTGATCAAGTTATAAAATGTGTTTAATCTTGATAATTTGTACCACATCTCTTAAAATTTATGCCTTTTTTTTTTATAATTTTTTCTTTTTTGCCGTTTTAATAATTTATAACTTTGTTTAGAAAATATGCTTTAAAATTCGATTAAACACAAATCAGATTTTATAATCCAAAAATCAATAAAAAGTAGTTCAGATTATATACAAATAAAGTTATTTTCAAAATTTTGTAAAACCCGTAAGAAGATTGTAAAATGGAAAAAGTTTTGTAAAACCCGTAAGAAGATTGTAAAATGGAAAAAGTAAGAGCCGTATTTGATTTATAATAAAGGCACCAATGTTGACCATGAGGTACATTTTTATTCACAATGATCTTTATTCCTTGTTTTCTGTTGCTATTTTTATATTTTCAATTTTTTTTTTTTTATACAAGATAAACTTGCTAACTATATTCTTAATATGTATTTTGTGACATTTTTTTTGCTTTTGTTTTTGTTGTTCTATGGCCCAACCTGCGAATCCAACAATAGATCTGACAATAAATCAATCCACTCTCAATTAGCCTAAAAAAGGATAGATCATGCCTTCAAGTTTTTCATATTCTATCTTGTATGGTTTTTTTTTTCTTCTTTCTTTCAATTAGCTCTAGGCATGGCAACAAAATTCGTGCCCATGGATACCCGTCTAAACCAACCCCGATTTGAAGGGTTTTCCCCAATTTGACTGGGTTTGGGTTTTCCCCAATTTCAAAATACGGGTACGGGGCGGGTAACGGGGATGTATGTACCCACCTCGAACCCATACCCAAACCCTACCCGATTGTAGAAATGTCATGTTTTTGTTTTTGTTGAGGGGGTTGGGTTGATAATGATATGTCATGTTATTTGGTTTGATAATTGTCATGATATAAGAACTTTCATTGATAGTTAAAGAAGCAACTGAATTATTCGGTAAGGAAATGCTAAAATGAACGCAAATTGTTGGATAATGCATTACAACATTACCATTGAAGCTTAATAAAATTATTTTTTATTAAAAAAAATTGATTCACTACGGGGATGGGGCGGGAATACCCGAACCCATTTCGGACGGGGATGAGATTCAATTTCTCATCCCCGTTGGGTATGGGTAGGGTAACAGGTAAGTATATAGGAGTAGGGGATGGGGATGAGGAAGGCAAAACCTGCCCTCACCCCGCCCCATTGCCATGCCTAATTAGCTCAATGGTTAGAAATTCTGTTTTTAAGGACAATAAGCAGGTGGTTAGATTTGAATCATAACTCCTACATAAATTATGCAATATTCTTATTAATTGAGTTAAATTCACGAATATCTTCTTTTATTAATTTTGAAATGATGTAATCTTTATTCTCAAAAAGAAAAACTTTAAAAATAGGAAAAAAGATAAAATCTAATATTATAAAAGTAAAGTAAATTTTTTTATGCAGCTCATATATTAAAAAACTACACATGATTTTGAAAGTCATATTCAAAAATACTCCCAAATGTTGGATCGGATTTAGATAAGTATCATTGAAGTGGTTTTTTTAACGGGACCATTGAAGTTACTCCCTAATGTTTACATTGGATTTTGAATTCCATCATATTATTATATTGATCTGTATATTGGGCTCTGGGAGCTTCATATAATTATATAAACAAATTTGACAATTTGTAGCCTCTTACTCCCTTCAAGGATTTATTTGTCTCATTCACAAAACAAAGTCTATCTTAGATGCTGTTGCCGGCTTCCCAATCTAAAAACAAAATTTATGATACCCATGCATATACAAAATACTAGTACTAATAAGCAGAAATTTTTTTATTCAATTTTTTACAAGTTCTTGTATCATATTACCAAAATAGTTTTGATAAGAATCTTGATGCTCTAACACCATTTTTGTACAAGTAATGTATGAATAGTTAATAGTATTAATATTTTTTGCTGGGTACAACTTATTGATATACGTGTCGTATTTAATCTGTTTCATTAAAGTATTTATGTGCCTGCAAAGGATTTCTTGTACCCAAAATGGAGGGGTATTCCCTTTTCGTCAACACTGTGCGGGTTTCTAATTCTTTACTATACCGTGATAGTATAGTAATGCTAATAAATTATGAACCAAAGAATCTTTGAAAGTCAATGTCACATTGATTTTGGTTATCTAACCAGAGATTTATATTCAATGTTTTTATAATGAAAAATTGAAGGTGAGGTGATGATGCTCATATTTAAGGTAGGTTAGACCTTAAAGCACATATTTTATATTTTGAGTTTTTCTATCATGTGCAAACTTGCACATGTTAAGAAGTTTTAAATAGTAATTTTGTTTTGGAACTTTATATTTACATCTCTTTAAAGATATTAATCGAGATCGAACCATACTAATTACTTGAAGTTAGTGATTTATATTCATTGATCATAATAGTTAGAATAAATGATATTGTTTTTTTTATTTGACAAATAAATGATATTGATGATCGGTAAAAAATTAACTCATACTTTACAATGATGTACTTTTGAATTTGTCCAAATAAAAAAAAATAAAATTGGTTGAGCCAATACTCCATTTTATCATTGGTTGCACTAGTACTTTCTTTAGACAAGATTGGCATGCCCTATTACTAATCACTCCAAGAACTAGAGTTATATAGGTTTCCCCTAAAAGTAAATCTCAAATCAAACCATTAATTAATTAGTATATGTTTAAGTGATTCAATTAAGAAAAAAGTGAATTACAAGATTCTAGGACAAAATAAAAATAAAAATATACCTTAAATACACCTCAGATTATAAAATCCTACAAAAACATTTGATATATGCTAGGTGTGGATTCCAAGTTCTCATCACCAAGTGTGTGAGAGTTTCAAAACTCTTTGGAACCAATAGCAAAAAAAAATAATGAAAAAGAAACTAAATTCCTTTTTTTTTTTCTTTTCATTTTAACAAGATCCCAAACTAGAAAAGATTTAAAGAAGAAAAAGAAAAACGTTACAGCCAAAATCGTCCTTGTCCTTCTCAAATGGTGCCATATGGAGAAATTAAAGTTAAACCCTCCATTACATCCTTTGTTTCTTTGTTTTTGTTCCCACCAACTAATCATAAACCACTTCAAAATATCTATCTACTCTACTCCCAATTTCCCATATATGTCTTTGCTCTTTAATTATTTTTATTATCATTCAAAAATAAATAAAAGAAACCGCTCCACTTCCGTTACTATTAATGCACAAACAAAGAAAATCAAACATAGCCTTATAGTATAGTATTTAATAATAGAATAACCTCTTTTTACATTTTCTATGTTGTTGTACATTTGAAATGAGAAGAATCAAGAATGGGACAAGAATCATCAGATTACAAAAACCAGTTGGTATTAGATATATGCTCCATTTCCAACCGTTCAGTTCTATGTGTTCATACACTTTCCTCTAATGCACATTTCATTGATTGGTATTGCATTCTTGGTGTAAGTTTTTTCATTATCCTTATTTTCCTTGTTGATTAATTTATGAAAACTTCATCAGTAGTACATGTTTCATTTCTTGGATCTCATATCATAGGTGGAAGAAAATGCAGGTGTAAATACCATTCGTAAGAAATACCATAAACTTGGTATGTTATGATTTTGAAACTTTTTATTTATGGCTGAATGCAATTTGTATTGGTTTGTCTCTTTTGACTATTAATTAATTTGTTGCTATGTACAGCCTTGCAACTTCATCCAGATAAGAATAAACATCCCAAGTCTGAAATTGCATTCAAGCTTGTCTCTGAGGTTAGTTTATAAGATAAGTACAAAATTTGGCAAACTCAAAATAAATTTGTGATTTTGTAGAAACTCTAAAGTGTAACTTTTGCCGAAATAACATTGGTACATAGGGTGTTGAAGTGCATGTTTGAAAAGTGACGAAATCACAGTGACAAGTGAATGTATAGTGTCACCGCAATTTCATAGCTTTTCAAACATGCACTAAGCAACTATATATTACTGTTAGAATTAAGAACATTTATCAATATTCCTAAATTGTTCAACTTCCTAGATTACTTGTTAATATTCTTTGAGTAACACAAATATAAATACAAGTTGTGTGATTTGAATTAGATACACATAAATTACTGAACCTATCAATTACTAATTGAAATGAACATATTGTTATTTTAGCTTCTGATTTAGGGAGCTTTTTAACAAAAATTGATTTATAATTCTTTACTTGAGGAAAAGTCCTTATTAGCTACATGTGTTTATGAAGAACTACAATCATAGCTTGAGAATACAAAAAAATGAAATGCAAAATATTATTACAACTAGCTTTTGCAAGATTCTTTTATAAATTTTACTCTAAATGTCAGTTTACAATTTTATCCAAATTGGATCAAAGTGAAAACTGAACTCTCCATTTTTCTTTCTTTCTTTAGGCATATACATGTCTATCTGATGCTGCAAAAAGAAAAGCTTTTAACTTCGAAAGACACAATAGCTTCTGCATTGAGTGCAACAAAATTCCATATAAATCCAACATTGTTCCTTGCAATTCTAATGGTTCAAGTTTCAAGCCATGGAACATTATCAGCAAATCAATATCTAGTAAAGTTAGAAGAAACATTAAGGACATGAGAGAAAGATTGAAGGAAGAGGCTAAGGTGATAGAGAATTGTCTAAGAAAAAATTCAGTGTCAAAGAACGAATCTCCACTCTACAATCCACCCAAGTATCATCTACATGGAGACAAGTCACAGGATAGAGTTGAGAAAGAAATTCCTGTTTTCAATCCATCAAATTACAAGTATCAAAGCTACCCTCGTCCTAGAGACCATGCTTACAAGAATTCCAAGAGTTTTTGGTACTTGCAGAAAGAAAATATGGTGCGCAATGACAAGGGAGATGCTAAAGCGAAGTATACCTCTCCGGTTTTTGAAGTCAAATCAAGTAGCATGGACACAAGAAAATTTGCTTGTGTTTCATCACAATGTTAGCTTCAACTTTTTAAAGCGTTGTCAAATAGTGGCACGGTAGCACAATATCATAGCAAAATTTGAACAAACCGATATTGTAAGTGATATTCTACATAGAGATTATTGTTGCGCTTTAGTGTTGTAGCGTATCAAAATTTGAAGAAACTGCTATTTTCTGCAACTTGCGATTTTGACAACGCTGCAATTTTACATTCAATTCATGTAATGTGATTGACCTATTCTTGCTTCTTTAAGGACTAATTGCATTACATTTCATTATGAAATTTGTCATGGATCTCATGAGTTATACATCTGCTTAGAACCTCCAAGCATTGGTCTTTTTTCCATTCATAATTTTATTTCTTTCTCACTTCTCACGAAGAGATGTAAAATAGATGAACCACCCTCTTTCTTAATCCAAGGTAGAGTAGAGTGTACATAGTAGAATGATTACTTTCTCTCATTTACACCAAAAACATTTTCCTTTTATATACATTAACCTGAACAGAGTAACTAAAACCAATGATTCTCTCTTTACAAATACTATTTTGTATTTGAGCTAAACAACTTCAACCCTTTATTGAGTACATAAAAAAATTCTTGAAGAACCAAAAAAAGCCAATTGAAGAAGAAAATTATAGAACAACGATTGCATCTTTGCAACACCTACTAATTATTGTATTAGAAGATCATAAAAGAAATGGAAGGTTTTATAAAAAAAAAAAAAAAGAAGCTTATAGTAAATAGACTCAAATCTAGTGTGAGGTGAGGAATTTGACACTGAACTTGTTTTGTTTGTTCACCCCATTTGAGGTTTACATGCACAGTTGAACACCATTTGTTGTTGTAACCAACTCTAAATTTCGACTTTGTAAACTTATAATGTGATTTTCTTGTTGTGAATTGAAGCATTTAACTCTTTCATATTATATTCTATAACAAAACTTATGATTTTATTGATGCATCCGTACCTTACTTTTTCTAAAATTTCCGTATTCTCATACCGATATTCGTATCGTATCGGGTACTCTACCCGTACCTATGCAACATAGCATATCTCGAGAAATCTATGAAGATCCAATTTGTTATCAACGAGAGAATAGGTGTTTTACTACGAACCACAAATTTCATCTTGGACGCAGTACTCATACCGGAAATTATAATCAAGAATTATTTTATCAACCATCATCTATTTCAGAGATAACCTCTGACACATTTTTCAAATATAAAAAAGTTAAGTATCCTCTGCCAAACGAAAAAGTGAATTAAACAAGATCCTTTTGTACAAAATACAATAAGAACTAGCAAGCAAGTCAATCTTCAAAAATTTCATTCTAATACTAAACTTATATAAAAAAGCAGGAGAAGGAAAAAAAATGTAGGGTAATTTATATGCTTGGCTAGTCAAACACAAAATAGTTCATAGATCTTTGGGTTTTGATTACCAAGGAATAGAGACTTTACAAATAAAGCCCGATGATTGACATTTGATTGCTGTTATTTTATATGTATATGGTTACAATTATCTATGTTCCCAATGTGCTTATGATGTAGCACCAGGAGGACTATTAGCTAGTGTCTATCATCTTACGAGAATAGAGTATAGTCTAGATCAACCCGAAGAGGTATGCATAAAAGTATTTCTCCCAAGGCAAAATCCGAGAATTCCTTCTATTTTCTGGGTTTGGAAAAGTGTCGATTTTCAAGAAAGGGAATCTTATGATATGTTAGGAATCTCTTATGTTAATCATCCGCGTCTGAAACGTACTTTAATGCCCGAAAGTTGGATAGGATGGCCTTTGTGTAAAGATTATATCGCCCCCCAATTTTTATGAAATACAGGATGCTCACTAAATGATAAAAATAAGAAAGTAATCCGCGCTTCGACAACCCCAGATAGTCAAGAAATATATGTATGCACATTTTCTTTTTGTTATAGATTCGACAGAATAATAGAGGTTTCATTCATATCTTATTATGGATGGGATAAATAACAAAATGGATAAAAAAATAAAAAAAAAGACAATAATATAGGGATTCATTGAGATTCTAAAATTGGATGGAACGATACTTAATTTAGGGTGAGCCAATACGATGAACTGAAAAAGTTATGTATCATTAACTATGTAAGATGTACACCAACATCAATTAGATATACGGCTACGAAAAAGTAGGATCAAAGAAAATCAAAAGAAATGGACCAAATTTTTTTATAATGTATCTCAGATAATTTTTGACTATTCCCACCTTTGAACTTCCCTAGATTAAACTTTTTGGCCTTTCAACCAAGTAATTTTACCATTTGAATATTGTTGAAATATTAATATTCTTTTTGGAGCGCAGAAAAAATTGAAACAAAATGGAATCATTGATTTT
>Ga0315914_1008528_pt1 | contig 13626 bp, 6 predicted proteins | sample MpolenodulesMG_FD_203920 | JGI IMG/M metagenome (GOLD analysis project Ga0315914, IMG submission 203920) | Medicago polymorpha root nodule microbial communities from Los Angeles, California, United States - elongated nodules | ecosystem: Host-associated > Plants > Roots > Nodule | place: USA...
AGCATTTGGAAGTAGTTATGAAGAGGGAAAAAGAATATTTCAACTTCAAACCGAACAAGCTGAACTTACAACAAAAATTATGGTGAAAGTTTATATCCCTGGATGGAGGTGAGACTAATTTTTATATTGCTAGTTAAATATGAAAATGCTTCATTTTGGATAAACTATTTAGAAATAAGAACCATCATTAAGAAACAGTGTGTTATATATTCTGTGCTGATTCATTATCGATCATTCTGATGGAAAGATAGTACAAATTAAAGTATGAAGACCAAAAGATACTATTTCAACACATTGTTAGACACACATGATAGTTTATACATGTGCTTGTAAAAATAACTATTATTTATGGATCGATGGTTTAGTATTAGTTTTTTATACACTGAACTTAGTTGCTCACTTTAGAGGAGTAAGATCCGTGAAATGACATTCCCTACATATCACATTAATTACGAGACTAATTATGTTTATTTTGAAGGTTTCTACCAACTACTACCCCTAGGAGAATGAAAGAAATTGAAAGAGACGTAAGAGCTTCGCTTACAGATATGATTAACAAGAGAGAGAGAGCACTAATGGCAGGTGAAGCAACAAAGGATGATTTGTTAGGCATACTTTTAGAGTTAAATCACAAAGAAATGGAAGAACATGGCAACAATAAGAATGTTGGAATGAGTCTTGATGATGTAATAGACGAATGCAAGCTCTTCTACTTTGCAGGGCAAGAGACCACGTCTGTTTTGCTTGTTTGGACAATGGTGTTATTGAGCAGGTACCCTGATTGGCAAGCACGTGCAAGGGAGGAAGTATTACAAGTATTTGGCAACAATAAACCCGATTTTGACGGGCTAAGTCATCTTAAGATTGTAAGTATTGTGTTCTTCCCTTCATATTAAACTATATATGCCGTGATACTTACGATTGACATAACCTTTTTTGAGACAGGTCACCATGATTTTGTATGAGGTTCTTAGGTTATACCCACCAGTAATCGAACTTGCTCGAAGTGTTCACAAAGATGTGAAACTTGGAAACCTAACACTACCTGCCGGAGTGCAAATTACCTTGCCGATAGTTTTGGTTCACCATGACATAGAACTATGGGGTGAAGATGCTAAGGTGTTCAATCCTGAGAGATTTTCTGAAGGTGTTTTGAAAGCAACAAATGGAAGAAATTCATTTGTTCCATTTGGAGGGGGTCCTAGAATTTGCATTGGACAGAACTTTTCCATGATGGAAGCAAAGGTTGCGATTGCAACAATTTTACAACGTTTCTCATTTGAACTTTCTCCATCTTATGCTCATGCCCCGGCTACGGGAATTACCCTTCAACCACAATATGGTGCTCATATAATTCTACGTAAAGTGGAATTGTAAAATTTATAATTTGCCTATTTCACTATTAGAATGCTTGTAATGTTGTTTTTAAAAAAAACTTAAATGAAAGGTCGTAATATAACAAAGAAATATTTGTTCGGACCCTTTAAGTGGATCTCTATATTTCGACGGATTAGTTTTTTACTTATAGTCAAAAAATTCCTTGAGTACACCGAAAAACCTTTTTCAAATATCAAATGTATTGAAGCTGGTTATGAAGTAATGATGCATATTCTGATCTTCAACATTTGCTCTCAGTTTGATTAAAACATACCCTGCAGGTAGCCAAATTGTTTTATTTTTTAAAGGTTGGAAATTGGCATGTAGTTGATGTTAGAATTTTACAAATAGTATCATATCTATTAAAACTTGCATGTTTTAGTTATATGTTTTCTTTCACCCTTCTTCAAGAGAAATAGAACCATCATCTGAATGGTATAATTAGTAGATGCCAAACCCTACATCACCATTCTCTTTCAAAGCGATGATGGGTTAGAAATGTTACTACCAATTCTAGATGGTACTACTCGGTAGTGATTTCCCGGAGGAGGGGTTCGAGATGGTACGTACTACCAATTCTCAAACATTTGACGACACACTTTTCACTCAAAGTAATGCTTTTTCTGTTTTTTCCTACTCTTAATCAAATATTTGAACATTTTTACTTTCACTATTAACTCATCTCTTGCAATGACTATCTTTCTATCATTCCCTGAACTCACACAATATAACATCCCCATTTTTTTATTATTAGTTTATTAATATTATTATTATTTTGAAAGAAATTATTATTATTATTATGTGATATTACTAATATTAGTATTATTTAAAATTTATTTGTTTATTACAGTGTGATTGAATTGATGGGTTAGTTAATTATTAGAAAATAAGAGCTTATTAGGAAATTAAGGAAATAGAGGTGTACAAGTAAATAGGGGGTTTAGTGAGTAATTGAGTAGTGGTTTTTATTTGTGGAGAATAAACGTGATAGAAACCAAGTCCAATAATTGGATGTGAGAAAACTAAGTCCATACAAGAGTATATAAATTGATTGTAGTCTTATGAGAATTAGGATTAGAAACACACAACAAATTGAGAGAAGAGACAAGAAGATGATTTAACAGTTGGAAAATATTTTTGTGGGGTTTAGGGTGTTACACACAACACTTCATTTTTTTCTCTGTCTTCCTCGTCGCTTATCAGATAGTTCTCTCTTCCCTTAAACAAACCCTGGACTCCCCTCCATATGTGGGTTGTGGCCACACATCAACCATCAACTCGCTTGCAATCGTCATAACAACACAACCAGTCTCATTGTTTCATCGTTTATTTTCTTTTGGTCTATTTAGTTTTTCAAAATCATCATATTGACACTGTAATGTCGTCGCCGAAAGCACCATTTTCGACCAACTTCGATCTCATCCGTGGAGTTTGACAGTAGATATGTAACCTTCATCACCTAAAATGGTTTAACATTAGAAAAATTCAGATGATAACGTATAAATAAGAAAAAGTGAGAGGAAGAAGAAGAATAGGGAAATAAGAGAAAAGTGAGATACTATCTATACAGTATGATATAGAAACAAATCTATCTATTATAATTATTGATTTAAACCCTCAAATTAACCTCATGACACATCGGCTTTCTTATGTCCACATCCAAAGTTTTTTCCCACATCTTCAAAAAGTCTACATGTCCCTCTCTTCACCATTCCTCCCTTCTTTCATGTTTTGTTTGTGAAAGTGAGAAAAACACAAGAAGGGTTGGTTGAATTGTGTTGGTTTTTTCTGAAAATAAGTGTTTAATCAAAACAAAGCAAAAGATAATCTGAGAGAGAGAGAGAGAGACAACAAAGAAAAATATCATGGTTCACCCCATAATCAAAGGTTGGTCCAATCCCCTTGCACTTCCAATAGATTTTTCACTATAATCACACAAGATTACAATTTCTCAAAGACACATGTTCGAGACTTCCTTGCCTCTCACAAAAGTGAAGTTGCCCTTAAAGTATAACCTTTTGTTTTGATGATGTTTGTCAGGTTGCTAGTTTTATTGATGATGTTTATTATCTAGGTTATATCGTTAATGCTAGTTATAGCCTATAAAATGTTAAAGCACCTAGCAATCATTATCTCATTGTATCATATGGTTCTTAGATGTAAAGTGTGGCTTTTGTGTTCCTCTTTGAGTAACAAAAACTTTTTTAAAAAGCTTGAATCGATTCACATATGCATGATTCGTATCAATCACTCTTTCTGCCTATGTTTCTTGTGATTCATGTAGTTTGATTCGATTCATGATCCTTTGAATCATATCATATGTGAATCGAATCAAAACATCTTGATTCTTATCATTGTTTTCTTCTGGTCTTGGGTTTTGGATTGTTGAATCGATTTACACATCTTTGAATCTATGAACCTTCAATCTTATGGAATTGTTTTCTAAACTTCTTATAGACTTGTTTTTTGAAGTGTTGAATCGATTCACACATCTTTAAATCGTATCAACCTTTGAATAAGTCATATCATAAAAAATGACCCAGAAAGAAGATAACAGAAAAAAATACAAAAAAAAAAAAAGTTAAAAAAAAAAGATAAAGAAAATCGACTTTCAAAGTTGGACACTAAAACTTCAATTTTAAAAAAATAGAGACATAAAATGCATTTAAACCAATATTTTTTATTGCCCATGTTTTATTTTACATTAATATTATTTTCCTTACTAACTACAAAGTTTAATAGTTACAATAAATTAGGTAAGGAATTATGAAATAATATTAAATATTTTCTAGCTTTATTAAATTAAATACTTTCTTTATTATATCGATGAATTTATAAAATTATTGTATTTTTTTGTGGTTTTGTTTTACATGTATGGTTATTTTAGAGATTAGGCCATCCAATTTATTTTAGTTCAATGTATTTAAAAAAAATTATAAAACTAATAAATATAGTTTAATCGTCAAATCTAATAGGGTTCAATTAAAGACTTGGTGGGTCGACCATTAAACTAGTGACCCAATTTTTTTATTAAGTTGAATAAAAAGCCAAAAAAAGCCTATTTTTAAAACTTTCTCTTAGAAAACAACTAGGTATATGACCCGTGCGTTGCACGGGTTTTATTAGGATTAGGATGCGCTTATATAATTTTAATTTTTTGGTACAATAGGTAAAAAAATTAAATGGATACATGTCAAAAAGGTGTGGTTGAAATCCCATGGAACATAGTTGTAAAATATTTTTTCCTTATCCATCTTTTTTAAAAAATAAACAATTATTTTGAATTGGCTATCATTTAACAAAAAAATACAAAAAAGTTATTCGAACACTTTTATTGACATCGAATACCATCATTTAACAATATATAAATAATTTTATTAAATAAGTTAAAGGATTATTGAAATAGTTTTCAAGCCTTTTTTTTCCTCAACCTATGATTGTTTAATTAAAGTCATGGTCATCAAGTAATTTGAATGTTTTATTTTTTTGTGCATATACAATTTAAATATAAGTTCGTTTTTTTAGAGTGCACAAATTGAACGTACAAACTTAAATTTCTTTTTATAACCTTTATTTAAAGTAGAATAAAAAAATGACATATAGATTATCATAATTTGAGGTTTTATTATAATTTGAGTTTTGCAGTAATAATTGTTTCAGAAATATTAGGACCAGTCTCCCTTGAAGAAAAATAATATTAGGACCGGTCTCGTGAAATAAGTTTAGCTTCACTTGTGACAAATTAAAACATTAGTTTCACAAAGTTGTTACACCATCACATCAATAAAGGAAAAAAAGGAAGCTTGCAAGAAGTTGCATATGATGAATGCAATGTTCAAATGGCCAATAATAGCATGACTAATGTATTCTCGCACACCCACTCCACTATTAGGCAGCTTTGTCAGTTTTTCTTTTTCTTTCTCTTAGATCATTTGAACTATGCATATGACTGGCTTTGTTATTCAAAAACATAACTTATAATCAAATGTGGTTCAACATCTTTCTTTTTTTATGATAGAATATGTGATTCACACCTGAAAATTCCAAAAATAAAAAAACTATAATTGTTCAATTACCTATGTCCTATAATTAAAATTAGGAACGTAAAAAAACGTCAATATATTCTCAATCATCTGATAAACAATAAAAAGAAAGACTCAAAGAAAAACTTCAAAATAACATACCATTTCTGATAAACAATTACCTTTGTGTTTTTTTTTGTCGCCACACTAACTCCCTATTTTTGTTGCTCAGTAGCTTTCTTATTTTTGCTATATGGATTTTTGTTTTGGTCGCTATTAAAGCTCAATTATTTTTCCTGCTAGAGTATCATTTTTGTATCTCTTTACCTCTTATTCAAGTACATCTTGATTTTGGATTTGAGTTCTTTTAAGATATATTTTTAATGATCTTTTGCATACTTGTTTAAAACATTATAAAACGTTCCGCCGCAATAAGTTAGCTCAAAATTTTATTTTTAGGTCAAAATTTTCGTTAGTTTTATCTTGAATTTTTGGCGTTTAAAAAAAATTATATTTAATTCATTACATGTTAACAAATTCTAATTCTTTATAAAAGAGATTATTATAATGGTCTTAACATGTCTGTTAAAAATCATTTAAAAATATAAAAGTTTAAGTGTAATTAAACAAATTTTAATTTAAAAGAGACCGACACATACTTTTAGTCATTGTAAAATTAAAATTTGCTTAATTGTGCTTAAACTTTTAAATTTTTAACATATTTTTTACATACTTATTTAGAACATTATACAAAGTTCCTCCACAAAAAAGTAACTCAAAATTTTATTATTAGGTCCAAATTTTCATTAATATAATCTTGAAAATTTGGCTTTTAGAAAAATTCATATTTAATTCATTACATGTTAAAAAAACTAAAAGATTTTATAAAAGAGTGTCTTACGATGTTATGAACATATCTGTAAAAAATCTTTCAAAAATTTAGAAGTTTAAGTATAATTAAACAAATTTTAATTTAACATGGACTAAAAATACTAACGGAAAATTTTGTAGGGACTAAAAACTGTGATTTGTTTTTATAGGGACTAAAAACAAAACTGCAAATATTTATAGGGACCAAAAACTTAATTAACCCAAAACAAAATATTATATTGTACATGAACTTTGAAACCAAAAAATAGTATATTCATCTAACAGAAAAAAAATTACTTATCTTATTATGAGTAAGAAATAGTAAAATAAATAAATAAGTACTTATAATGAATTGAACCATGATGAGGAATGATTTTAATTTTTTTTTTTAAAGAAATGGGTAGATTATATATGTTCTTTTAAATTACTATCAACATCTAGATTATAAGTCAAAAAAAAAAATGAACAGCTAGATTAAAGATTATTGTTTTTTGGGACAAAATATCATGTTCAATTATATATCACCAATAATGATTGTGTACTCCATGCAACTTTATTAATCTTGCTGCCATTTTCAGAGTACTACTCATGCCTCCATAAAATTGAGTCAACCTTAGTCTTAATCAAAATATAATGCAGATTTAATGATCTTAGTTAGCAGAAGATCACAACATTTAATTTTTCATTTCCTAGATGTACATTATAAGGGAGAATATACATGATAGAGAACAAAGCAACTAACTTTCTGGTATTACTTGATAAAACATGTAAAAAGGAATCAAAAAAGATTAGAGGAAGATGGAAATATGAGATGAAGAAAAAGACATGAGAAAGTGGTTTATTTTTATCATAAATATATAAAAAAATATATATAAAAAGAAAAAAAGATTGATGAAGAAGAGATGAGAGAAAGAGACTGCTAGCTATATATGTCTCAATCAAAAGAAGGGTTGAAGCACATGTAATGGGTCAGTTAATTACAAAACAAGGGAAATTTTTGTAAAGTTTGTGAATCTTCCTAATGAACTAAAACCAGAAGTCTATGAAAGTATCATTAACCCTATATCTTATCATATGTACCTCGACCTATATCATATGTGCCAGTAACCCACTTGTATGCAACATAACACAACTCTCACATGCACATATTTTGAGGAAGCATTTAAACATATATAAGAATGCCTTTTCCAACTCTAGCATTTCGAAGTAGACATCCATGGTTCATGGATTGTCTATTATGGTGCCTCATTTTATTGTGTGTTCAGAGAAGTAGTTGGTGTAAATGCTACTTCTAATTCACCATTTATACGCAATAATGTAATTATACTATGCAGATTTTGATTGAAGGAAAAAGAACAAGAGTAATGCAATGCAATGCATGGGAGACAAAATAAAAGAAAAGAAAAAGAAGCACCAGCTAGTTATAGCTCTCTGCTCCATATCCCCAGAAATCATGCAAAAGATAAGTTGAAAACCAAAAAAAATAATTGATTTTAAAAATTCTATGTTGAACCAAACACGAAACCTATTTCGTTCCATTTTGATGCGGCAAAGGGAACAGATAATCAGGAAAAAGTTGCTTTGAGTTGAGCACCAACTACAAACAAAGTTACATCACTCACTCATTCATCACACAATTTTAATTCCTCAAATGCTATAAATAAATCAAATCAAAGAAATACTATATGATAAAATAACATACTAATATATATTGAAAATTTGCACACATCCAAATGTTGTCTGCGCCGCGTAATGAAAATCAAAATAACATGAAAATCTGAACTGAGATTTGGACAAAACAAAACAAAACAAATTAAACATTCCTGCACCCTTTAATTTCGTGCACTGATCTGAATAATAATCATCATCCTCATAATCATTTGTCAACACTTAACTATAGTACTCTAGCTATAGTACCTAAGTACTACTACTACTACTTCAGAGCTGATCCATATAATATAATGTTAATTAAGATTATACATTGAAATTAATTAACATTGATCCATAAAAAATACTTAATGGTTTGTTTCAACTCAAACTCAAATAATTATTCAAATAGATATATAGATAGAGAGAAATAGGTACTTCTCTTTAGGATCTTGGAGGTGGGAAGAATTGCGTACCAGCCATGAAAGCATTAAGCGGAGCTGGATATAGTGAAGAATACTCAAATGGATTGCTCACATTTGTGGTGGTTGTTATGAGATTTTGTTGATTTCCTTCACCGCCGCTGCCACCACCGCCACCGGAAGAACCCTCACCACCACCAGCAGCAGCATTTGGGCTAGTGTAGCTACCTTCAAGTCCTTGATCATACAAAATTCCCTTGAAAACTCTTCCTCCTATGTTCACAGCTGTTTGATAAGCATAACGTTCGTCTTGTGCATCCATTGCACTCACTTTTACACACCGGAACACCGCCGGTGAATTCAGCTCCGGTGGAAAATTTCCCAACTCCAACCCTAATTTCAAATCAAATAAAAAATTAAATCTAAATCAAAAAATTCAAAAAGAGAAACCTCAATTGTTTCTATATAGCTATCATTTTCAAATTAAAAAGAAAGAAAGAACCACTTACCTAACAATTTTTTCATCTTCACAAGAAAAGAAAGAGAAAAAAGAGAGAGAAAGAAAAAAAAAACTAAGTTGATAGAGTATGAAAGGAATGGATATATAGAATATATAGACCAATTAGGTATCCTATTTATCATAGATTCATAGAAACTATATAGTTTCTCCTCGAGATCTCTATCACTAAGCTATATAGTTTGAAAATTCGTCACTGACCTAGCTATATATCAAAAAACTAAACACTAAAATTCAAACCCTCGTAATATTTTTTCATTTTATATATACTCTATCTTTCAACAACTCCTCCGAAACTAAATAAAAATGAGTATATCGTTCAAAATTTTATATTTCTATATATACCTGTGGTAGTGATAGGTACTGGAGTACAAGTTAGAGAACCAGAAGCTCCAGAAGGATCATTTTGATTTTCTCTGTGTCTTCTTGACGAGTGAAACTGTTGCTGCTGCTGATTTTGTTGCTGCAACGACGTGAGTTGTTGCTGCCGTTCACGGCGTTTAGCAGCTGGAACCCAAGTACTTTTCACGTGAGTTTGACACTGAAACCCTCGACTCTTGCAACAAGTTCTACATCTAAGATGTGGACAATCTTTCTTAGCTTGGTTACCACAATCTTGACAGTTCATTCCACCACCACCTAAACCACCACCACTTGAAGACCTCATCACTGTTAAACCAAATCTTGTTGATTCATCAGAAAATGAAACAGAAACGTTGTCGTTGTTGTTGTCGTCGTTTCTTCTTGAACTTCCAACACCAAAAGAGTAAAAATTGTTAATGTTTTGTTGATGTTGTTGTTGATGATGATGAAAAGAAGATTGTTGATGTTGTTGTGGCCATATCTCAAAACCTTTGTTGTAGATCTCTTCGTTTCTGAACAAAAACTGATTATTATTTCCACTGTTGTTGTTATTTTCTTCTTGTTCTCTTGCTTCTTCTTTGCCTCTTCCACTGCTTAGAGAGAAGAAACCTGCCATGTTGTTTTGTAACACAAAAATGAAACTATCTTCCCTAATTCAGTTATAGTTATAGCAATAACATCCATATCAGTAGATAAAGAAGAAGCTTCGAGAATCTTAAATTAGTTCTGGAGAGAGAGAAGAAATAGTTTGTTTTGCTTTTTGATCAGACTATAACCGTAATTTTCTTTGCTTTCAAGTGCAAATTAAGTAAGTGGTTTGGTTTAGGTTTTATTATTAATTTTAACCCACACATTATTTTTTTGTTGACTCTCACTCACATCTACATGAGTTGGGTTTCATCTCAAATAAAGTCAAAGTAGATTTTAAGACTCTGAAAAAACTAAAGTTAATTTTTATAAACCGTTCCCAACTAAAGCTAATTTTTTAGTAAACTAAAATTTTAGGTGACTTGGGTTCAAACTCATTAACTTTAGAGCATATGTCAAAACTCATAAAAATGCTAACAAAAATACTTAAAAATTATCTACAACAAATATTATTAGGATACTAGAAGTTGAATCTACAACCGTGTGACTAATTTGTGTGGGGGCATGTAGATTTTTTGTCAGATTAATTGAGTTTTATCTTTTTCTTTCTTTTTGGTTGAAGCTTTTGAGAGTGAAAAGACTTTCTTAATCAATGACATGAAGTAAAAGAAAAGGAGAGACAAAAATTAAAACTAATTAACATGAAAAAATAAAAAGAAAAACTAAAAGAAGAGTGCATGTGTTATGTTTGGTTAATTTTGTTCTAGTTTGTGTGTTTGTAAGTCACTCACTCAACCCAATTATGACACGGAATTAGAGTCTTTGCTACGCCGGCATGATAACTGCACTCATCCACTATAATGTAGAAAATCATTTATGAATTACAACTCAACTCATTTCTCTCTACAATGAGAAGATTATTGTAATCTAATTCATATTGTATGTTAGGTTACATCAGTGAAATAAAATTGTGTCGTTGTGCGAGGGGAATCTTTATTTTGAGTTCTTTTATTGATGCATTTGTTGATATTCTAACATATGAATGAAAATAGAATATGATTTATACGAAAACTTTATATTTTTTATTTTGATCACAGGTATTATTTTTTTTTGTAAATTATGACTTTTATGATTTTTTTTTAACAAGTCAAAATGAAATATATTACTATCAAAAAGACTCTTTATCAGCACAAGGTGTGCCAACAAGAACATCAAAAGTATACAAGGTAACTAGTCATAAGGGAGAGTGTGTGTGCATGGAGAGCGGGGAACGTGAAAATCTATCACATTACATTGATCTCTATCAGTTTGAAGAAATTTTGCTCGTCTGATAAGTTAACCTTTTTTGTGAGTTGCCTATGAATGGATGTGATTGTTCCACATGTTGAGATAGTTGGTTTTGCTTATTTGTCCTTACATCGAAAAACCCGTTAGTACTTTATCTGACCGTTTACATTATTAAGGTGGATTTTTCCCTGTTTTTTATGAGAACGAGCAATTGACAACGTAGTAATACGAGAGTAGAAAGGTGTACAAGCTCTGTGACTCACACCACATGCACATGCGTCCCTCATTCTATCTCACATGTCTCCATCATAGATTAACTCTTTTAACTTTTTTAAATCCAACGACTCTCACATATCTTGAACCTGTATGGATCGCAATCCACATTTTCAACTATTGAAATATAGTATATTTTTTTAATATTTGATTTCCATAACAAGTTCAAAATAGAAAATATGATTTTTATTTTTATCAATTAAATATAGTTAACTAAATTTTTAAGGGATGTGTATTTTGTTATATTGATTAGATATTAGAGCAAAGGGAGTAGTTTATTACTTAAATAATCAATATATACTATATATAATTGCAATAAATTTTCTAAAAAAAGTACATTAAAACAAAAACTTTACATTAATACATGATATGTGACATCTTTACAATAACATTAACAATGCATTTATTACATCATCAACAAATTGATAGATTTGAAAAACAAAATTTGTAAATAAATGATATAATAGTATTGCGTGATACATGTAATATAATAGTGTAATTCATATAGATTTATAAATGAAACAAAAAAATATTAATTTGTAACTAAATGATATAATAGTATTGCATGACACAAATAATATAATATTCAACAGAAGATAAGAAACAAATACAAAGAGAAACGACATAAAAAAAACATAATATGTGTCTCACAAGCAATATTGTATAGTAGAAAATAAGCTCACATCTTTTTATATGTGAATAACTTAAAGTTTTAAAATAAATAATATATTAACATTTTGTGCACATGGACATACATTCTTACAAGCAAATAAATGAAATTTTAATACATACACTATATTAATTTTAGGTGTTCATGAGTTGTGTCGGTTTTGTCAAACATGTTACCCGATTCAATCAAACTTGATTTGTTTTGGTAGGGTAAAAAACTCGTATTTTTATAGTTAACCCTTACCAACCTAACTTAGTCATACCAACCTAACTTAGTCATGAGCCGGTTTGGATAAAATACATGTTAGGTTGAATCACTAGGTTAGATGGGTCACTCAAACTCATGGACTCCCATAAATATCTTTTTATTCAAACCATATTTTTTAATTGATTGAAAAGGAGAAAATTTTAGGTTAAGAAATTAATTATTCTATAAAGAGAGTGAATGAAATCATGATATTATCAAAAATCCTGCAGTTTCATTGCCAAGGAATGGTGAAAATTCTACGATCATTGGCGAATATTGACTATGCAAAATTAGATGAAACTACTATTGATGAAATGATTAAATCATACAAAAGCCAAAAGTCTAGATCTATTTGTTGCCACCATCAAAAGATGTCATTGCCACCAAATGAGATTTTGCATGACAATTGATCTTTAATATTAGGTGTATTAGTTATTTGTATATGTTATTATTAAGTCATATATTTAACAATGTGTTTTACTTTTTTCAACATCTAATTTGATGAAGGAAAATCTATTATATATTATTTTTAGTTACAAATGTTCAATATTTTTTTAGTATGTTATTTAAAACATTACACACTAGAATGAAATCTTTACAAGTAAAATTATATGAGAAAATAAGTTCATCTTTCTTATCTCGATCAAGGAAGCAACAATGCAAGATCTTCAATTAGCTTCCCTAAGAAACCAATTATTATATCAAGACAACTTGTTCAGTATCATCTCAACCAAATCAAAATACAAAACCCAATTCTACAAATTTCTCTCAAACACAAAGCATTTAAGAAATTCTTATTCTCTTCTCTCTCAAGATCAATCTCTTTAAACACGAAACTCAGATCTTGTTTTCCTCAAACCCAGAAAATGCAGATCTTATTTTTCTCGTTGGTGTTGAATTGAATCCAATGTAGTGAAGCAACATACCTAAAAGAACATAAATGTTTTTGGTTAAATTAGTTGCGCAAGGATGAAATCTACACTATCACTGATTCTCACTATTCCCATTCCCTCACCTTCGTACCCGAACCTTAGTCGTCGTGAATTGGTATTTCGGTGTCGGTAAACTCGACGACGATGTTTCCCGCCACACCGAATAATAATGATTTTACTAAAATAAATACGTAGTTGCGCCTAGAACGATTCATCTTTCCAAATCTACTCCTTCCTTTGTTGCGATTGAAAGAAATTGGAATAAGAAAAAAGGTGGATTCAATCTTGTTGGTGTTGTTGAAATAGACGTGGAGAAGATGAGAAGTGGGAGAATCATCACAAACCCAGAATATGATGAAGCTTTATGAATTTTGTTTTTGAATATTCAATTATGTCAACAAACATGTTTTTT
>Ga0315914_1008529_pt1 | contig 13625 bp, 9 predicted proteins | sample MpolenodulesMG_FD_203920 | JGI IMG/M metagenome (GOLD analysis project Ga0315914, IMG submission 203920) | Medicago polymorpha root nodule microbial communities from Los Angeles, California, United States - elongated nodules | ecosystem: Host-associated > Plants > Roots > Nodule | place: USA...
ATATGTATGTGGGGAGGGAGAAGGGCTCATATTAGAGAAACCATATCACTTGGGCCACTCCTTAAATGGTGTGAATGGATTAGATGTTGACGGAGAAGAGAAAGTGGTGCGAGACAAATTGTATGAGTTACAACAGCTGGGAGCAACAGAGGCTGAAATTAAAATGACCATGAAGAACTTGGGTATTAGCAGGTTTGTGAAATATTATTATTAAGATTTTTTATTTTCACCACACATAGACGCCCGTTGCTATGGCTTAGGCTTATTGGGTCATCTACGAGACTATCTCTCAAGTCGAAATGGGACATTTAATTATTTTAATACAAGATTTACCTATGACATCACAACAGTAAATTATACATGTAAATATATTTTACATTGTTTGCTTAAGAAGTGTAATTATAAATCTCACATTAATTAAAAAAATGAAAATTGGCAATTTATAAGTGAGAAACTCAAAAACTCAACCCCTTAGCTTTTGTTCGAAGATAACAATAGTCGAAGTTGATCAAAGATCAGAATTCAAACCCTAAATGAGAAAATACCGTACTAACCTAATATCTATTACACTAGTAATGCTACTAACATTTTTTATTTTTTTTATAAAAAAAAACATTGACTAGTTTAAAGGCCGATTTATTAGCTTGACACCCAACATATATACAAGCCAGTCTTCTATGGTCCATGTGATTGATGTTCAACTTTAATTAGCATGAAATCGTTTTCCTAATAATTCCAACATATATACAATCTAGTCTTCTATGGTCCATGTAGTTGATGTTCAACTTTAATTAGCATGAAATTGTTTTCTTAATTTGTATGTGACAAGGGAATAAACGTTATTGCAAAGGTAACAAAAAAAAAATATTGCAAATCTATTTTGTTTTTGTTTTGAAGAATGCAAATCTATTGTTGGAATGTTACATATTATGATTTCTATTTAGGACCACACAAGTATGTGGGACTCTTGTTGTATCAATAAAGTAAAAACAAGTGGTGGACTCTTATAAATGAAACCAACATCAGGAATTATATCGATATCTCAAAGTCCTCATTCAAGAAAGTATTATTGGATTACTCTTTGAAATTAATCTTTAAAAAAATAAATAACAAAAACTAAGGTTTTCATGAACAATTTGTATTTTGATGTAACTCATTAACCAATTAAGCTCATTTGCTTGATTTACCGTAACTACTTTATATACAGAAAAAAAATCCAATTTGTGTGTTATAATATTGTGCATCACATATTTTTTGTGTTTATCATCCAATTTTCAGAAAAATGAAACTAATAATCTAGAGTTTAATCTAAAGGTAGATAAAGACTCCGGATAATTCAAGTGCTTATACATATTTTTTGTTTTTTTAGGGGAACTTAGAGTTGTTTATGAGAATTACGGATTTGAAAAAAGTTGGAATTAATATCCATAACTTACTAAGGAGATAATCGTGGCTAGCTAGGATACCATTTATTTAAGGACAAAACTTACACACAGTTTCATAAGTGATGTTAAAATTGTTCTCCAATGAAATCATGACAGCTGGATTATTAATCCACCTCAGACCTTTAATTACCAATTAACCATGTTAACCCTTAATTATCACTTCGAGTCTGGGTTATTGACTTAATGGTTAACGGAATCAAAAGAATTAACAGGGTTAATTGGTGATAAAGGGTCTGAGGTGGATTAATAATCCAACTGTCATGATTTTATTGGAGAACATTTCCAACGACGCCTATGAAAATGTGTGTAAGTTTTGTCCTTTATTTAAAGCTAGATGGAATTAACTGAAACATTATATAAGTGCCCATAAGTAGTTAACTAATCGAGACACATGGCTTGCCTTTGCTCCATTAAATATTTTGAATAATTTCTTACCAAACATCACCAACTTATCACTCTTGGATATTTAAGAAGAGAGATTTACAACTCACTCATTGTCATGTTGGGATGGCAATGGGTAACTTATGGTAGGGTATTATAATACCTCTTCTCATACTCACGTTTGTAAAACATGCTTGTGTATTCGAGTTTGTATTCTCATGGATAACAACTTTAGTGTCTTTTCTCATACCTTCTAGGCACCTAAGTGCTCATATTCACATCAATTATCCGCACTTTAACTATGAAAAGACAATAAAAAAACATCACAATTGAAATAAAACTATGATCCAAAAAACATCCATGAAAACAGAGTTTTACCCTACCCATTGCAGGTGTCCATTGAACCTGGGTCCAATTGTCATCCTTGTAGTCATGGGTGCATACCAGGAGATTAGGGAAAAAGAGAAATATTTCAATTTTGAGAGATTATTTTTTGTAGGGTATTTTTTTATATTTTAGTTTTGAAGGTATTATACCAATATAGATTGTTTTTTTCCTTAAAAAAAAAAAAAAAAAACCAATATAGATTGTTTTTAAAGAATTTATTTAAATCTTCTAAAACCCTCCAATATAATTTTTGAATCCCACCCCCGCTTCAAGTTGGAGGAATATTATAACTTATTCAATTTTCCTTTTCTCATTCGTTTTACCCAAAACCCTACGATACCCTCCTAATTTCTTACACAAACCCTTAAATGCAAAAGTTATGTCCCCATCCACATGCAAATATTCAGTGGGAACATGACTTCTAACATGGACAATTAATCAACATTGTTTTTGGACAGCAATTTTGCAAATTAAAATAATAAAACTATAAATTTTAAAAAAATTATTTTAATTATTTCTTCAGAATTACACATTCCCTGTAACATGATGTAAAAATATGTTTACAAGTGAGAGACACCCTACTTTAAATTGTCCGGTTTATATGGTTGATCAGGACAACAAACTGGTTTATGTTTTTGGGAGAACAATTTTAGTTTAATTTATGAACAATCAAATCAGGGCAAAATTATATGGATGGCCAAACACATACGTATTCACAAAGGCAATGGGAGAAATGCTTGTTGGGCAATTGAAGGGAAACTTGTCTGTTGTTATTGTTCGTCCAGCCATTGTCACTAGTACATTCAAAGAACCTTTTCCTGGTTGGTCTGAAGGTGTAAGGTATAATTTTCTTTTAGCTTAAATTTACTTTTAAAACTTAATCTCATTGTCTCTCTTAACCTTTCCATTGTAATGGATGAATAATTTTGGTTACACAATTATCTATTTTCATAAATAATTGTATAAACTTTTCCTTTTCACAATTTAATCTTTTAATAGTTTAGATTGTCATATTTATTTTGGTCACTCAATAATTTTTCTCAATTTAGTAAAAAAAAAAATCCTCGTTTAAAAATTACTTAAATCATCTTGTTTTTACTTAAAATATCTTCAATCAACTCAACAATTTATGTTTGTCACAATAAATTCAAAGTAAATTGTTGATAGGTGAATTCGTTAATGTCTTGGCGGTCGGGTCCATTCGTGGTTATCAAAATCTAGATTCAATGCTTGTCAACTTCCACACCTAATTTCCTTCAAAAAAAATAAACTTCCACACCTAATTTATTTTTTTACATTTTTTTTTAACAAACCAAAATGGAATATAATAGATCACCGAAGGTGGCTCAAATCGCACAAGATATGCCAAAAAGAACCACCACCAAAAAACAGTTACAAGTGTCTGTTACCAAATAATAATGTTACAGAAGAATGACAAAAATAAGGCTACACAAAAACACCCATGCAAAGTAACGGATTCCGACACCGGTCATTATAACTGAAGGCGAAAGTGGGCACATTTGCCTTTAGCCAAGGAAAAGACATAAATTTCACATTGTCTGCTAAATGATGCAAGTCAACGTTTTTCTGGTTGAAAATCATGTTGTTTCTTTCCTTTCAAATAACCCAAACAATTGCCATCCATAATACTGTCAGAAAAGAATGTGTAGACCGCGGTAATCCCACAAAGCGATCGAATGGATGAAGATGTGTTGTAACAACATCTGGAGCTATGAAAGAAATGCCTAGCCACTGAAACAAAAGATGTCATACCGTACCAAAATGATCACACCGAAAGAGAAGGTGCTCAGCGGTCTCAGAAGAGCCGCAACCACCTATACAAGACATGTCGTCATGATGAATGATTCTCCTACGTAAAAGGTTGCCTTTAGTTGGTAATCGATTGCGAAGAAGTCTTCAGACAAATACAAAAACCTTCAGCGGGATTTGCTTCTGCCACACATCGTCAAACAACCTGCGCTCAAAAGGAAGCTCCGGTGTCGTCAAATATATATACGTCCCTTTAACAGAATAGCCATTAATAGGGTCAAGAATCCACCGCTACCTGTCAAGAATATGGGCATGCAAAACAACATTATGCAACAGAGACACACATTCGGATACCAACTCCTCCTCCCAAGCCAACAAACGCCTCCTCCACACCCAAGTTCCACCGCCCTCAACCCATCCTCTCCTCTCCATCTCCTGAACTGTCATGCATTTGTCAACCGCTAGACCAAAAAGGCGAGGAAATTGCACCTGAAGTGGCACACCCCCTCCTAATTATTTATCCCAAAAAATGTGCTACCACCTCCACCAACCGCCCTACGCACATTATCTTCAAGCCATCCCCCCTCCAACAACCCCACTCCGCGGCGAATGCTAGAAATCATTCGCCACCACGAAGAACTATCTCTCCCACCCTCCTTTAGCCGCCCCCCTTCCTCCCCATATCTAGCCTTTAAAACCCGGTACCATAAACCATCCTGATTAACCAACAAACGCCAACACCACTTCCACAAGAGAGCTACATTAAATTCATGTAACCTCCTTACTCCTAAATCACCCTCCTCTTGCGATAAACACACAGAGTCCCAATCCACCCAAGCAATTTTCCTAAAATCCTCACCACCCCCCAAAAAAAAAATTAAATATAGATTCGATAGAAGAAATTATACCTGCGGGGTCCTTGAAGAAGGAAAGAAAGTAAACCGGAAGAGATGACAGGACATATTTCAAGAGAATCAGGCAACCACCAGACGAGAGAAATCTACTTTTCCACCTCTACAATCTAGAAATAATAGAATTCAGAATCAGTTTCCAAAAGTCTAACCTCCGAGAATTACCTCCTATAGGTAGCCCCAAATACACAAATGGAAATGCTCCCACACAACAATTTAAAACCAAAGCTGCCTCATGTAACCAAGAATCTAATACATTGACTCCCGTCAAAAGACTTTTATAAAAATTCACCTTCAAGCCTGATATGTGTTCAAAAATCATCAGCATCGCCCGTATAAAACGCGCATTGGACCAACTCTTTTCACTGATGATCAAAGTATCATCAGTGAATTGGAGATGAGATAGACACGTAGCAGAGGCGCCATTTCCCACAAAATAACCACGAAACAGCCCCGCCTCTATTAACGACACCATAAGAACATTAAATCCCTCAACAGCCATTAAGAAAAGAAACAGACACAAAGGGTCACCCTGACGAAGTCCACGCTCCATTGGAAATTCATCCGTTGGACACCCGTTCACCAAAATCCAAGTTGTGGCCGTTCTGATGCAAGTAGACATCCACTTCCGCCAAAGAGTCAGAAAGTTCATTTTATGCATCACCTTATCCAGATAATTCAAATCAACTGAATCATAAGCCTTTTCGAAATCAACTTTAAAGAGCAACATATCCTTATGATGGTGTTGTGCCTCATCTACCGCCCCATTCGCCACCAAAATACCATCCAAAATCTACTTACCTTTTACAAAAGCTGATTGTGGGTCTGGGACCACACTTCCTAAAACTACCTGGAGTCTATTTGCAAGGATCTTTGCTAGCACCTTATACACACACCCCACTAAAGATATGGGCCTGAAGTCATTTAACCATTGAGGGTTATCAACCTTTGGAATGAGTGAAATAAATGTTGCATTAACTCCCTTTGTCAACCTACCGTTACGATGAAATTCCAACACAAAACGCATGAAATCATCCTTCAACTCCGGCCAAAATTGCTTAAGAAAACCGAAGCTAATACCATCCGGTCCGGGACTCTTGAAACAATCACAATCCCAAACTGTTTGCTTAACCTCTTCCAACGTAAACGGATGTGTAAGAGACACCGACTCCACCATAGACAACTGGCGAAATCGAAGCTCCTCCGCCCCTGGTCGCTCCGAATCAAAGACTTTGTACTGTGTAGAAAAATGTTGAAAAACGAAGTCACGAACATTTTGCACTCCCTCAATTTGAACACCATTAACCTATAGCATCTGAATCGCATTATGAAGTTTCCTTGATGACATTATGCTATTTAAGAATTTTGTGTTAGCATCTCCCTGTAACCACCTCAAACGCGCCTGCTGCCAACACATACTTGTTTGAATACACGACTTAAAATGCAAAGACTCGGAAAGGTCGTGAAGCTCAACCACTTCCTCCTCCAAAAGAGCGGATGTCTCCCATTTTGTGTCTAGGAAAGACATCTGTTCTTTCATCGTATTGCATTTACCTTCCAAATTATGCGCATGTTGTTGATGCCAATCTTTCAAATGTCTTTTAATGAGTTTTAGCTTTTCTTTCAGGACAAAATCACGCCAACCTTCAATATTAAAAGAACCCCATTTTTCCCGAACAAACTGAGCATATCTAGGGAAATCCGCCCAACATTTTAACATACGAAGAGGTTTAGGCCCCCAATTATCCACATCTACTAACAAGACCAAAGGGACGTGATCTGAGAGACCCCGTTGGTTAGCCACCTGAAAGCAATTCGGCCAAGCGGAACACCAATTTACCGACAGCAGATACCTATCCAACCTACTCATCGACTGACCATCTCCACGGTACCAGTTGAATAATCTCCCACAAATCGGCAAGTCCACCAACAATCCATCAGCTATGAATTTATTAAAAATTACCATGTCATGTTGACGGAGAGTTGAACCTCTGAGAGACCCCGTTGGTTAGCCCCCAGAAAGCAATTCGGCCAAGCGGAACACCAATTTACCGACAGCAGATACCTATCCAACCTACTCATCGACTGACCATCTCCACGGTACCAGTTGAATAATCTCCCACAATACCAACAATCCATCACCTATGAATTTATTAAAAATTACCATGTCATGTTGACAGAGAGTAGAACCTCAGCCCCTCCTTTCCTCAATTCCTCTAACCGAGTTGAAATCACCACAAAGACAAAGATTAGCATTACAATTAGTTTGAACAAGATGCAACAACCGATCCCACAACAATTGCTTCCCCGCCATATCACATGGAGCATAAACATTAGCTATAATAAATTCCTGACCAGTCTGAAGAACCCGTCCACGAATCACCAAAACATGAGAGAAACTAGAAGTGGACCATACCTCAACACAATTACGATCCCACACCGTTATTAGACCACCAGAGACTCCTAACGAAGGTTGGTAAGCTTAGATTCTTATAAACATAAAACAAAAGGTTTCTTTTCAACTACCAGCCTCCGAACCTCACTTCGCTTCTCAAACCCTCCTAACCCCCTCACATTATAAGTAATGATCTTCATTGGGACCAATCTACACCCCACAACACACACACCAACCGCCAACAACTAACAGACAGCACCACTCCCACCTGACCCCCCCTTTCGACAAAATCCTCCCCACCTCCGCTCTAAGTTCCCGTCTACCTTCATTTGACAAGACATTAAATCTATTTGAATTATCACATTTATATTTCACACCAATCAAGTCCCCAATACCACACACATCCTCTTCTATCGCCTTACTACCACCTTGTAAAATCGCCCAATGCTCCCAATCTTTATTTACTGACAAAATTGAAGTATCAGAAGTTGTTTTGGAGCGAGGAGATCTTGCCACTCCCTTGGATTTATTTGACTGAGATAAAAAACGAGCTCGTTGGTCCTTTGCTTGCTTCTTCAAAAATTTTAAAATTTCCCTTCTATCTTTTTCGGGCATTCGAGCAACTCTTTTCAGATTACGAGAAGAATGTTTGAACCCAACAACAGATTTTTTTCTTACTTGCTGTAGCTGAAATAACCTTTGGAACATTACAAGTATGTGAAGATGAACCTGGTAATAAATGAGCTGGTAGCACTGCCGCGGCAGTATCATGTGAAGGAGTATTATTATCATGAAATGAAGCATTTTTCAAAACAGCGGTCCCATTCTCCTTTGAGTTAACATGCTTCTCGGCATCAATAGGTACATCATTTGTGTGCCACTCCTTGTTCAAACCAGCCATCAGCGCATCAACATCCCTTCCATCATGTTCAAAGTCGTGGCCACTTTGTTGTTGGGAACCATCAATGTTTTGCTCAAAGTCGATAGCTTTGTTAAATACAGTCCAAACGTCTTCATTATTACGACTCCGAAGAAAAAGTCTGTCACCACCCATCGGAATAAATTCCACATTAATAAAACCCGCGTCCTCCACACGTTGTTGTATTGATAAAGATGTTTCCCCCGTAACTATCGTCGCCACCAACCCAGAACCTGCCCAATCACGGTCTACTGGATCAGACTTATACTCAAGCAATCCCTTAGAAGGCGTCGGAGCAACCGTCTTAAGCTTCGAAGGATTATTCATCTCTTCTTCAGACACCTTAGTTGTTTTACCGTCCTCATCAATGTTCAAAAAAATAGTATCATCCTTCTGCTTCTGCACCTTCGGCCTCCACTCCTCCGCCTTCTTCAAAATTGGTGAATTCCCCACCTCCATCAATTTCCTACCCACCGTCAAGTTTCCTTTACAATTTAATTTCATGTCTATACATGGACTTGCTGGATTGTGCAAGAGGTGCATAATTCTTTGCTCCAGATTTTGATTTGTGGCCTATTTACCCATTAGGGTTGTTATAAATTGCTCATTTGGATTTTATTTTTTATATATATAACACTAGATCAAGTTTTATATCCTTCAGTTTTTTTTCATTTAAATATCCTTAAATGTTGCAAATCCTTCTGTGCTGCCCCACTTACTTAAAAAGAAACTAAACCAAGTAAAATCCTTTCTTTACTTAAATTATCAAATGAAACAAAATCTTTTAAAATCAGCATATGGTAAGTTTTATCCTCTTACAATTCTCAACTTCACATTCTCCAAACTTTCATTCTACTTTTAACTTTAGAACTTTCAATGAGGTATACATTTTTAGGTAAATGAAAATTAATAGGACTTGATAGAAATAGCCCCTCTATTCCAAATTTCATAAACAAAAATAAGTTAGGAAAAATTGATGTATTTTGTACAAATTTTAGGAAACGATCAAAATGAATTTTTTCGATGACCAATATTATTCTCTTTATTTTTTTTTCTTTTCAATCAAGAGAACCAAATTTGAAAATTATTTCAAGGGAATTGGTAACAAGTGCCCTTAGGGCACACTTGAGAAGAAATTTAAAGTAGAAATTTTATCTTGGAATTTGTGTATTCAACACATTGAAACATCAAAAAACAATTTTTCCCACTTGAAAGTTATCAATTATTTCCATTTTTGAATCATTAACAAGGACACTTGTTAGCAAAACCCTTATTTCAATCATATTAATTTTCATTTACTTAAAAATTTGAGGACTAATTTTTATTGATGTTTGTGGTTGTTAATTACAGGACTATTGACAGTTTAGCCATAGCTTATGGGAAAGGAAAATTAACATGCTTCCTTGGAGATCTTAATGCAATTGTTGATGTGGTGAGGTTCTCCATGAAACCATTAGTATTTATTCCTAATTATAATTTCTCCATTAATTGTCTAGTCTCATCTTAAATGCCACTTATTCAATAATCAGATACCAGCTGACATGGTGGTGAATTCAATACTAGTGGCCATTGTAGCTCATGCAAATCATCCTAATAACAATGCAATATATCATGTTGGTTCCTCTGTTACAAGACCTCTCATTTATAGTGATCTTCAAGAATTTGGCTTTAGACATTTCACAGCAAAACCATATATAAACAAAGATGGAAAGCCTGTTAAAGTTGGTAAAGTTACAGTGTTTAGCAACATGGACAGCTTCAGAAGATTCATGTTCATTCGCTACCTTCTTATGTTAAAGGTTTCTAGCTAGAGTCAATTCTATATCTTTATATTTTTTTTAATGACTTACATGGTTTTAAATTGCGGTCACACAATTATGGTGCGAGTTATATATTGTGGCAAAATACGGAGAGAAAAAAATGCAACCTGATACACTCAAATTCGCAGTCGGATACCGTTATAGAGACCGCGATTTGAAGCCATGATCACTAACTCACCATCACTAAATTTTTCTTTATTTGAAATTTTTACAAGGATAAAAAGTAGTTAATTTTGTCTCATATGTACTTTTTGCACTTGATAGGGACTTGAGCTAGCTAATACTGCACTTTGCCAGTATTTCCAAGGGACATATCTTGATCTCAAAAGGAAGATCCAGATTGTTATGCGGTTGGTAGACCTTTACAAGCCTTACCTGTTCTTCAAGGGCGTGTAAGTATTATTATAATGACTATATGCTTCATACATGTTTTGAATCAAATATTTGAATAGATATGCCAAATTAAATACTTTTAAGTGGTGGGCATTTGTTATCTAACAAGTCAATTTCATAGACTTGAGTTAGACCAACATAAATTCTAAGGCAATAGTTAAGTTTCTCAAGAGTCTTTTTTTTCTTTTTCTTTTTTGTTCATCAAAGTAACGTCAGTCTGTAGAATGACAAATTTTTAACATCATTTACAGTTAAGAGTCTCATATTTAATGAGATATGACATGAAAATATGTTAAAAAGTAAGAGGCATCCCTCACCATATAAGCTAATTTAGCAAGAATTCTGCTTTTTACCCAATAAAAATTGCTCGCTCCCAACTGAAAATTAGGAGGGTTTAACAACGTGAGAAGCAGTGCAAGAAGCTTCTTTTGTTTTGTGTTGTGGATGAAGTGCTGCAAAAATTAATGTCCAATAACGCGTGGCTTCTTGTAGACAAAAAACATATAAAAGTATGGACAGCACAATGCATTTATTTGTATGGACAACACAAATCACATATCCTTATTATACATATCCACTTTTTATATGTCCTTATTTAGCCTCAAATCACATATCCACGAAATGAGTTATATATCCATTTTTGAAATTTGAAACCTAGCGTAAGTTAACTCACGCAAGAAGTATAAGGTGCGTGACTTAGCTCATGCAGGGGTATTTTGGTCATTTCATTTGGGAACAAGTAAAAACTGTTGGGTAAAGGGTAGAATTTGACCCAAGTGGCATGTACCCAACCCAAATTATGAGATGATATCAGATACCATCCAAGATTTATTTGATTACCTGTTGTAAGGTCACTCAGGACATACTTCATATGTCTAGTCCTGAACTTTATAAATGAGACACATCCCTCGTCTTACAAATTGATATTTTTAAAGGTTAAGTGATTTTGTACGAGTTGTGTTAAATTCAATAAGAATTCTAAAAAAGTATATCTTAGATCTATTGGGTCACCAAATATTAGGTGATATATAAATATGCTTCGTGTATTATATATCATTACTAGCCGGCCTTGAGGAGTTGATTAATCAGGGTTAATTTAAATTGTAAGTAGTTAACTATTTATAATATTTGTTTAGGTATTAAAAGGTTATGTATCCTGAGCTGCTATTATTTAAGCATATATTCGTAAGCTTAAACATATTGTTTGTGGCATGCAGATTTGATGACATGAATACAGAGAAGTTGAGAATGGCAGCAAGACAAGGTGGAGTGGAGACAGATTTGTTTTATTTTGATCCCAAAGTGATCAAATGGGATGATTATTTCTTGAACATTCACCTCCCTGGCGTGGTTAAATACATTCTAAAGTGATACCATATAAAATGATGAGATACACATATATGCTTGAAGAAGAGGAATGCTAACAATACTTTTTTTTGAGCACTCTCTAGCATTTATTATTTTATTAGGTGAAATCAATATATGTCCTACCATTTTATGTGAGTTTCATTTCTAAATTGTAAGTCCAACATTAATTTAATTTAATTAAATAATGAGTGTTAGAGAGAGTGTTCAAAATAAAATGTTATTAGCATTTCTCCTTGGAAGAATATTATTAAGTTCAAATTTGTGCTTGAAGAATTACATTTGTGTTATTTGTTGCTTGATGGTAGTCTAAATTGTGTTATCTAGCTGCCAATTATGTTAATTTAAAAGGTTTTATCAATATTGATCAAGTGTATTATCAAATATTTATCAATTTGTTGCTTGACAGGATCAAATGACCTCTTAGAACATCGAAGGAAATGCATTCACTAATTGCAATAATGTTTTAGTGGCTGATTAATGCAAAAAAATGTTACAAACCGACTCTCCAAGGTGGGTGGCTTCATCAATGCATGTAGAGGTTACACATTCATTTGCTCCTTTAATTATCATGGCTGAATAGTTTCAAGAGTTACGCTATCATAATTCAGCTCCATCTAACCTCTCCATTGTGCTTCTTTAATGTGATGTTTCTTCTCTTACATCAACTCATTCATCAAAATTACGTCATCCGCTTCATGCGTATTTTACACTAAGAAATATGCCGAATCTGATATTGAGTCTAACATAAGAAATTTAGGAAATATTATAAGCTTTCCAACGCATTAAAGATCGTCTTAATCAGACATTCAGAACACTAGATATGACAAAAATAAGACAGTCGTATAATCACCTATGAAAATAACACTTGAAATCAAAACTAATTTGGATCATTTTATTCGATTATTAAATTAGCTCTGGTAGAAGTTTGAGTGTCGCGTCATTTTTCGGAGGTCAAAGCTATTTGATTGGTTTTTGACTCACTAAATTATTTCACGACTTGAACTTTTATTTTTTATAGAAAATGGGAAAAAGTTCAAATACCATGTTTTAAAGATTAGGGTTCGGGGGTTAGTTACATAAAGGGAAGGTATTAGCACCCTTTATGTTTATAGTACTCTACAAGAACCTCTTAATTTTATTTAACTTTTTATGCTTAAACTTGCTTGCTTTAAAAAGAAATTAGAATGGTGATTAAATAAAAGAAAAAAAGAAGGTTTTTTATTTACATTTTTTATTGATTTGGAAGGACGGGTGTTCTTTGCCTTCGTACCCATGAGGGATCAAAACCTCATAGTTCGGAATAGAAATTGACGTTTGATTTGTTTTGTATTTTTTATTAGTGTTGAAAAAGTTTTAAAGAAGAAAAGTCAAAGTGGCAAATAAGAATTGGTTTGTGTTTTTTAATATTAAAAGAAAATAGACTCAAGATATAATTAAATTGATTAACATTTGATTAAGAAAATAAAATAAAAATGGGATCATTTGATTGAAAATCAAGGTTTATTATGAAAATATTTTTGTGATTTTTGTGATTTGAATGTTTTTATTGTTTTGAAATAATAAATGAAAATTAAACTAACGGAGCAATAAAAATAAAAACGTGTGGATTTTTGTAGTGATGTTGGATCACCACAAAATCCTTAATCTAATTTTTTTGCATTTTTGGATATATATCAAGCGGTAAAGAAATAAAAGGACACACACACACTTTTCTCATTTATAATGTTTACATTGAACCTAGATACATTCTAATTGCTGGAAAATAAATGATGATAATTAAAATGTTAAATGATAATAATAAATAGAAATAAAATGAAACGCAAAAAATATTAAAAA
>Ga0315914_1008532_pt1 | contig 13620 bp, 11 predicted proteins | sample MpolenodulesMG_FD_203920 | JGI IMG/M metagenome (GOLD analysis project Ga0315914, IMG submission 203920) | Medicago polymorpha root nodule microbial communities from Los Angeles, California, United States - elongated nodules | ecosystem: Host-associated > Plants > Roots > Nodule | place: USA...
CCCCCCTCTTGTGGTTTTTCTCACCTTCAAGGGTAACATGCTCCCAATTCTATGACAGGTTTGACCTTGGATTCTTAGTGTAGGTGGACCTCTACCAATGCCCAAATTTTTGTCCATATTCATTCCCGGGGAAGTAAATGAAAACATTGCATTGTATACCCTAGCATTAGCTTGGTAATTCTTGCTTTCTCTGGTTTCATTATCAAATAATACCTTGTGCAGGGTTGTCTTCATCATTGTCCAGCTTTCCTTCCCTGCTACTATCCGATAACATTGCTTGTTCAGAAGCATCAGATTCTGATTCTGATGAAGAATCATTACCATTGATAATGCATCGTGTAACTGTTGGTTGTCTAACAATCCTAGTATTGAAGTAATCAGCATATTTGGTAATAGGTTTTCTTTGGGCTTGAACTTGGTTACCTGAATTAGAACATTCTCCCATTTAAAAATTTGATGACCGACTGTGTTGAAAGTGTTCTGACCATGAATTGGGAGTACACTGAACATGTGCATCAACATTGTTTTCTAATCTTGATGAAGTGAAATGAGACAATGGTTCAGATGCGCCATGACTTTGTTGTGTGGGGACATTAACAGTTTTTGTCTTACATTTCGATGTTGATGATAAGTAATCAACATTTGTGTTTAGAGGTTTGCGTTTTGTTACAACCTTAGAAGTTGACTCAACAAGAGGTTGTGGTTGGATAACATCAGAAGCCTTTTGGATATTAGAAGGAGGGGCATTATGGTTCCTTAAAAGTGGTGCATGGTCATTTGATCCAGGCAAAGAAGTTGAATTAGAAACTGATGTGGTAAGGATGTTCTCCTTCATAGAAATGGAAGTTTTTGATAAGAGTTTGGGATTGGTTTTGAGAGGTTTGGGTTTTGGGACAACCTTAGAAGTGGAAGTAATAGGAGATTGAGGTTGTAAATCAGCAGAAGACCTTGGGTGAGTCTGACTTGGACCAGTGTGGTTCCTTACCATTGGGACATATGATACATGTACAGATGTTGAGACAACTTCTGTTGTGTGAAGGAACTTTTTGTTCTTAATAATGACTGTGGTTGATAAATATTCAATAGAGTTGTGGGGAGGTTTGCGTTTGGCTCCTACCTTAGTAGTGGAAGGAATAGGATCCTTTGGTTGGTTAAGATCATACAAATTAGGCAAATGACGATAATTAACATTACAGGTCCTCAACATTGAGGTATTGGTAGGTGATCTTGGTACACTGGTTGAAAGTAATTCTGGTGTGGGCAGTTTTTTCTTATTACTGAAATCAATGGACCCTGGTATTAACTCATTAACATCAGAATTAGAGTCACCACATGTTTTGCGCTTTGATACAACCTTAGAAGTTGAAGCCTTTGTATCCTCATGTTATAAGGTAGTAGAAAACTTGGATAGAAGATTGACCCCATGAACACATCTTATTCCATTGTTTATAGTAGATTGGAAATTTGAATGCTGGTTAGACAACTGTGTGTGATTGTTAATAGATGATTTGAAACTGGATATGGTTTGGGAATGTGTGGCACTCTGTGTGTTTAGTGTTGATCCAGTAATATCTGCAAGAGGTGTTATTAATGATCCTCTCTTAGAAGGCCTGTTTTTTTTCCTGCAGTTTGAGCATTCGCCTATGTCTAATTTCTACACTCTTTGCATTATCTAAGGAAGTGTTTGTATCCATTATCTGCAATGATTTTTTCACAATAAACTAAATTTTAGACAGGAGAAATGCTTTATGATGTTGGTTGTGTATATGATCCAAAAAATATATGGCATCAGTGATGATGAAAAGATAAACTATAGTTTCAGGAAAAAAATACATTAATCAGTGAAGTAAGAAAGATGAATGGTACCTTAAAATGATGAACATTGTTGTAGGCTTAGAAAGTACAGAAAGTTCATTGGCATTGCATGGTGTTTGTTTTGGTATCCTAAGCGGTGTTTGGTATTGAATATGATGTTTAAAAAAATATACACTATCAACACAATTGAATACTTAAGAATATGAATTAATAATTTGGTTACGTTAAATGGGTTATTTACATGTATAGATTGGTATTTTTTAGAGAGAAATTATATTGGTTATAATTGCATATAAAAGACTTCGTGTGACAAATTGGTGTTGCAGTAGTCACATACTAAACACCATACTCTATAAAGTAGATTGGTGTCTAGTCAATGAGAGGGCTTATTTTGTACACAACAGTGTATAAGGCATTAAATGCAATGCAGTTAGAGTCTTATCTCAATGGAAATGTCTTGTCAATACAACTGTGAACTCTATATAAAAAAATAAAACAATTAAATATCTGGCATAGTTATGAAGCTATATCTTTTGGTAGAAGCCATTTTGATAGATTTAGTACGTTAGAAAAAAGATTGTATAGCAGTTTTCACTAAACTACCTTTATATTAATTTTGTTTGATTGGCTGATGAATATTTTTTTATACTCAACATTTATAACATATTAGTTTGAACTGTTAAATATATATATTCCATTGTTTTGAGGGACTGCAGTAGGATAATTTTATAATTCAACATGTATAAAAAATGTTTGTCTATATTACAAAATCTATAGGTTTGATAAAAGTGATCACAGATTGTAGACACTAAATAGGTTGTTTAGACTCTAAATCACGGTGGAATATTGTAAAAACCAAGATATACTTGTATTGAAGAGCCATAGTTAAATACATATTGAAAGATTATGTGGATAGAGCCAAAAGGTGGACCTTAAAAAGTTTGGAATATAAGAAAGTTTAACCATGTTTGGTTGTGATGTATAAAACATCATCGAAAATACTTGTAATTTAAGATATGCATTATTTTAACTGATGCCTCATCCAAAAAAATTGTATATATGTCACATGAGATCATTTACATTTGAGACATGTGGTTGTCTCTACCACATATCATGTATATAACACAGTATGGTAACAAAATTATATATTTGAGGAACCAGAGAGGCATGATTTATATATATAGTAAACTAAATATAGAAGCATATATAAAGCATATATAAGTAGTAGCATTGTATCTTGTTTGATATAAGTTGGTCAACATAAGTGAACCAAGTTAACACCTTGTCTTAATAATATTACAAAACTTATGCTTCCTAAATAATAATAATAATGCAGAAGATGTCCCTCACTTCTTTTCCTGCTTGATTAGTTTCACTCTTTTTGATGAAGAGTGCCTTGCAGGAGGTATGCCATCATCAATGTGTGGTTGAGGCAGAATGGCAGGGATTTTCGGAATCTCCGAAGTGGCTTCAGCAAGGTGTTTCTCTTTGAATGGTTCAGAAGCAAGTAGTTTATCTTTTGATGGTTCAGCAAGCAACATTGCATTTAATGGTGTGAGTTGGGATAGACCATCCAAGTCAAACATGGGATCAGCATTCTTCAGCATGCTAATGGGTGTGATTTGTGAAAGAGTATCAGAATCATAGTCAAAGGTAGCAGACAGTCCTTCCTGTTAACAAAATGGAGGTTAGATATGCTATACAAATGGTTTTTATATCCATACTTAATTAATCAGGGATATGAAATAAGTACTTACGGCTGGAATTGAATGGTTCTCACTTTCAATAATGTCTTCAATCTGAGCTACTTCAGCATCCATATTGGGTGGTGGGAAAGGCTAATTATAGAATGAATAGTTGTTGCAAGATTTAATATACTAATGAATGAATGTCAAATAGGATGAATTTTATGAAGTACATTTATAGTTCAATACCTGAACATTTGGGAACCTAGATATAACATGTTCAACAAAAGGCATGCCTTCTTTATAACAGACAACAGAACAACTTTTCTACCTTGGTTGCCATTTCACCTTGAACACCATAGTCTTCTCAGCAATGCTATCAATGATAGTGGGGGTACTCAAAGCGGTTACTGATCTCAGCCTAGAAATATTAAGCAAAACGTAGTGAATAAAGCTGAAATGAAGGAATTGTATTAATGTATATCTTGGGTAAGAGGTAGATGTGGGATATAAAACCGAAATCATGTTAGTACGAGGTTGAGCAACAGAAATACCCAACAATTGAGTAACTTCACGATCCCATAACGCAAATTTTGCTTTTGTGTCGTCATAAGATACGTCACAAATAAAAGAGAAAGGCCTGATCATTGTGAATGGGAGTTAACTGGAAAAAAGTATTAAACAAACTATCAATAAGAACACATAACCCATGGAAAACAACAAAACAGTTTAAATGGTATACTGAAAATCAAGATGGTAGAAAGGAGAAGATATAAAGAATCAGTTTAAAGATATAAATAGTTTAAATGGTATACGAAAATGAATCAGTGTTAGGAGAACAAAACAACTTGAAGATAGAATGAACAAAACAACTTGAAGACAAAATGAACAAAACCACTTGAAACTAAAGTTGCATTTGGATAACCATAAACGTGAGCAAGTGCTTACCAGAAAAATCCAAAGTAGGATGTAAAAGTTTTGGTCTGGTTGTAAGTAATGAGAAGTGTGTTGATAAAGTTAATGTGTTGTAGTGTTAGTAGTAGTAAGATAGCAATGTATTATGACATATATTGAGAAGATTGAAGTTGTTTTGATTGATTAGGTATCTGACTTCTTCTAGAGTTAGACAAAAGCAAACTTTGACCTTTTTCATGTTGTACTTTGTATGGCTGTAGAATTAGCATGGGACAGGGAAAGGTGGTTTGAAATGTTGTGAAACCAAACAAGATATATGTAGTACTTATATGACATCATTGTTAAAGTTAACTTAAACCAAATAACAACACTTTCCTAAATAAATGACATCACATAAGTAAACAGAAGTAATTTGGTTAGGAAAATAAAATATTAGACATGTTTTACCCCTTAATCGTGGACGTGTAAGAAAGCAGGGATATGTTAATATTGTGTTTTCCAGAACATAGTATTTTCTTATATTAAGAGGATTAATTGATAAATATTAAAAAAACACTAGATAAATATTAAAAATAAAGGAAAATATATATAACTCATATAAAAAAAGAGACAAGTATTTATCACAATTTTTTATGATGTTTTTATCAACAAAAAAAAAGGACAAATATTTATTATTGATACATAAAAAATTATGAATCAAATATTTTTCATTGATAAAAAAATCACTGTTAAAATATTAGTCAATAATACATAAAAAAAAAAGTATGAGAGAGATATTTGTCATAGGTAAATCTAGAAGGAAAAAAAAGGACAAATTTGGGATTGATACATAAAAATAAAGCAAAAAAAAATTCATTGATAAATATAAAGAAAACGGTAGAAATATATTTTTCATTTTTATAATCAAAGTATAAATTAAATTAAAAAGAGGAGCAAGTACAAGATTGAGGAGTAAAGACCTGACCAAGTAAACCACAAAAGCAAAACCCAACAATTCAATACAAAAGTTGCAATAAAAGAGAACAACCATAAACAACCACTACCACATACAGTCCAACGAACCAACGTAGGGGTGCGAAAACGAATTGCAAATAAACAATGTGAATTTTCTAAGCATTTAAATTGGCGTATGGAACGTCTGCCAGCACAGAAATGACCCAAGTTCCAACATCTTCCTTCAAAGTATCAGCAAGCCATAAACTCCCTTTCGAGCCAAAGCAACCAATTACGAACCTAATCCACAAATTCGCAGTGGTCTTGAAACTTCAGCCGAAGTCTAGATCGAGGGATAAACATACAGTAGAAGTCTATCACATTCCACCAACGACGGAAGAAGCAACCATGGAGGATAAAATCCTTTCGGTACGATGAACGACTACTACGGTCAACACGAAGCATCTACGCACCTAGCCCTTTCGAGCAACATCAAGATGAAACCAATCATGTTGAATCGAGATATGCATCCAAGAGAACAACCCCAAAACTAAAGAACCTAGATCTTTAACCCAACAAATCAGATTCAAGATTTTCAGACCAAATGACAAAGCCGGAACAAAGCCACCACCCATCTTCATCTCCACGAAACAAAACGAAAACAAATGTCTAAAAACATAAACGAAAAAAACATAGCAAAAACCAGATCGAAAACTCATGATCTGACATAATCCACCATAAAAACTAACTCATAACCGCGTCGGTGCCAGAGCAGTACAAGACAATGGTGGTGTGGAATGATACCAGTGACCACAACAAAATCAACTCACACAAAGACTTTGAGAGGACAGTCGGGGCGGCGCTTCACCGACGATGATCTAAAACCCATAAATATATTTTTCTTTTATGCATAAAAACATGAGACATATGTTTATCACTAATAAACATAAAAAATATGAGACACATATTTGTCATCATTGCAGCAAAAAAGATGACATGTTTAAAAATAAAATAATTGAAGATTTAAAAATAATAGTCTATCACTCATGCATTGCACGGGTTAACACACTAGTACTACAAAAACATATTTCCATGTTTGCTTCAACAAGAAAAAACACATATTTCCATGTTATAATGACACTTTATACCTCAAAATATCATTGGAAATTTGTTGCACCGCCAATCTCTGTGCCGGCAATTAAATAATTCCAAACATGAATCTAGTAAATTCCTCATGATCTTTTTTTGTTATTAAAATACTACGTAAATTTTCGATTCATTTATACATATAACATTATTAAATTTTGTTATTAAAATACTACGTAGTAGTGTTCATATGAATAGTAGTAGTATAATATTTTCGAAAAATTGATATAATCCACGGCACTTAAGTACCAATGGAGTCTTTTTTTTTTTTTTTTATAAAATTGCAATGGCAGTTAGCTGTCGATGGTCCGGCCGTACTTAACTGCCGATGAACAGTGAAACCGGTGGCTGTTAACTGTCAAGGGGGTATTCTAGTCATTGACTGGTGTGTTTCAGCTTAAACATATGTGTGAACAACAATTTTCTGAATTCAGAGCTTTCTAACTAACTATTAGCCAATACATTAGACAATCCATATTTTAATCTAGTATTTTACTCCCTTCATCCCAATACAAGTGACCTAGTTTGACTATATACACTATTCACATAATATATTTTGACCGAAATTTTTCTACTATTATATAAGAACAAATGATATCATATAAGATGATAGATTTGACTTAATAGATATTTTCAAAATATCAAATATTTTTAATTTTTTCTAATAGATAATTAAAGATATTAAAGTTTAAAAATCTTCATTAACATGTGTGTGCAATTGTCAACAATTCAAACTTTAAATCTGGACAGTAGGATCTTTATCTGACAGATCAAATGTAACTAGGCAGTAAGCACTGTAGTTCTGATCTTCTGCTACACTCAACCCCTGTCCTATAAGAAGTGTAGATGAACAATCCACCAGGCTTTGAAAACAACCGATGAAAGTTTTGTGTGATAACTTGTCTGGATCAAGTACCATAAACAATTATGTTCACCATAATAGAATGAAACATGTAGAGCTAGATCGTCATTTAATCAAGTGGTGAACTGAAGAATTTCTTAATCTCCACACCTAATATGTCCTAGTAACTCTATTTTCCTTCTTTTTCCATCTCATATATATTCCTCCAGTTTTCCTCCTGAAATAAAATAAACCATATCTGGATTTATATGGGACAATATCAAACACTCAACATTGTTTTTTATTTTATTTTATTAAATAGCATATTTGAACAGACTAAATAATTTTTTTTTTGAGGGAGAACAAACTAAATAAATATAAATATGTATTTTCAATCATAAAAATACATGTACCAAAACAATTAAATTTATCATATAAATTGATACTATGAGTTGATTTACCATTATTGTTCATAGGGTTATGTTAACCGATGCCCCGGGGCACTGGTTAAGGAAACCAAAAAAAGAAAGCTTTAAATTAAAAGAAAATACTTTTTAGATTTTTAATGTTTTAACTGCACAAGTTTCAATGTAATGTTACTATATTTGATTCCTTAACCCGTGCCCCGGGAGCACCGGTTAACATTACCCTTGTTCATATCATATACAATTTTTTTTCTTCAAGTAATCCAGTGGTTAGCTATTTTGACCCTTGCATACTATAAACCATTGTCCCTACCAAGTTATGTTCACGGAGACTCCTACAATATTATTTTTATTAGATAAAATGTATATCCAAATTTTTAACATTGCATTAAATGTATTATTGATAGTTACTACTACTCTTCCACGCGTCAACACTTAGACCCTAATACCTTGTTGGATTTGATTGTAATTTATAATCTTATACTCAAACAATGACTAATAATGTTTAATGATTACTAACCGCTTAACCTAGTGATGTTGGCTTGAAATCATCTTGTAGTGTACTCTTTTCAAGATTTCATGTTCAATTTCTCTGGTGTCAATTTCGGTGGATCAAATCCATACAAATTTATACTCGTGCTAGTGGACAAAGTGATTGGACCCTTCAGATTAGACGGCCCTTAGACCAGATACCAAGTTAAACAAAAAAATAGTTTAAAGATCATTGATGAAATAACGAATTACTTACATTTCACTAGCATCAAGTCGCAGTACAGATTAAAACTACCTTGATGAAATGGTAACATGTCAACAATGATTCTTAAAATCGACAACTGAAGACCATAGTGCTTATGAGTAGGAACAGTAATTGATGATAAAGAAATTCGAAATTTGAATGTCCTCTTCACACAAGTGTGTTGATCTTATAAATAATTGACATCTTTCTATGATTTTATTTCATCCTGAAACTATATAATACACTTCTGCACAATATGCATGCTTAGAACTACTCTATCATAACCGAACCATAATAATTTTATAGCTAAAGAGTAATACTGAAGAAACATTTGCTACTTTCAACATAGAAGTCTTCCGTATAGAAAGAAGGGAGAAAGATATGTTTCTTAGTACTCACCATTTTTGGCATATACGAGTGTTATCTATATATGCCATTAAGTTCATTCACAATGCATCAACTATACATTTAAACTCGTCCCCAAAATGCATCACGAGAGCCTGATAATGACGGCGCAAAATATCACTATCTTCGTCCTTCAAATTACACCCTGCACCAAGAGTTCCAAATCTGTCAGAAATCATCATACATTTGGGAGAAAAAGAAAGATCTATGAAGCACTGACTCATATGGATATCAGACACGATACTGACAGAAACATATAGACACTGATAATAATTTGAGAAAATAGGAGTGATTCAACGTAACCCCATATGTCGATGTCGTATAAACTGAGACACCGAAAGGGCATTAAAAAAAAAGTGTCGGTGCTACATAAAGACAAAGATGAAATAAGCAAGGGATTCAGTAGATTACTATTGTATATTTCTGCTGCAGGAAACTCCAATTGAGGAACGTGAGCTATCTTTTGCCAATCTTCCCCAGTTCCTTTCTTGCATCGTTTCTCCAACATAGGACATCCAACAATAAGCAATGTATGCAAGTTTATGAGGTTTTGAAAGCTATTTGGTAGCGACTCTACATTATTTAGATACGAAATGATTTCTATTCTTTGAAGAGAAGTCATGGCTCCCAGCGATTCCGGCAAGTACTCAAATCCTGATAGAGTCAAATTTTGTAGGGAGGGGATAACTTCTAAGCCCTGTAATATCCGGCTGTTTCCATCGTAGCACGAAATTGTCACTTGACGAAGGGAAGTCAGCTTGTTCATATTACTTGGTAAAACAAGTCGCGAACAACCTTGGATTACAAGTCGCTCAAGACTAGCCAAGTCTCCCATACCCTCTGACAAAGATATTAATTTACCACATTTTTCAATGGTCAAAACTCGAAGAGAAATCAAACCTTGCAACGCATGCATCGAAAAAGACTCAAGTTCATCACACCTTGAAATGTGAAGCTCCTCAAGGACACTAAGAGAGCGAAGATCATCAGGTAATACCTTGAGTTTATGGAAGTTTACAATGATAAGTAATTTAAGATTATGCATACTACACACAATGATCTCTGGGAATAAATCCACAACTTTATTGCGGTAGCCATAGTTTATTTCACCAACATCAAGGAGTTCAAGAGATGGAAGGGATGGCAATGCCAACTTGGGAACATTTGAAATGTTAAAGTAGGAAAGTTGTGGTAGCATCTCTACGCCTTCAGCTTTCAACATCCTCTCTAAGTTTGGTAAACCACGCAGAGTTAAATTCTTCACTGAAATGAAAGCCCTCTTAGATGTAGATTCATATAAGTCATCATCAATGTACTTTAAATCTCTCATTCCACATACATAAAGCGTGGTTAAACAAGGTAATTTACCAAGTGGAGGCAGCCGCTGACAGTTGTTACAGTTGTAGAATGTTATATCAACCAAGCCTTCCAAAATAGATGCATTTCTCATCCAATGTGGAAAATGTATTCCCACATAACCGTCAATCCCAAAACCCTTGAGACCAGTGTGAGGCTCAAGGGCTTCAAGAACTCGCTCAACATCAGTATCAATACCTTGCGAATTAGCATAAGTACCCCATGACAGGTATAAGCGGTTTAACCCTTTTTTACCAATCAAATTAGCTTCTTTAGCATCCGATTCACTTGACACATTCTCAAGGCCTCTGACGTGTAGCTTGCCTCCTAGTTGTAAGTCATGTAACTGTGCTAAACCAAACCCCGCCTTCGATTCCACAATGAAAGTGCTCAAAGTTTTGAGACAAGCTAACTTACTGATTTCGGAAGGCATTGAATCTAATGAATTGCAATTTTTAATCACAAGATGCCTGAGATCTTGAAGTTGTGTCAATTTTTTGGGAAGACTAGAAAGAAAAGGACAATGAACAAGTCTTATTATTTGCAAATTCTGCAACCTACAAACAGACTCAGGCAAGGTCTTGATGGAACTGCTAAAAATTTCCAAGTACCTTAGATGTGTTAAACTCTTTAGTGTCGAAAGTTGCGAAGAACCTGTACGCAATGCTCTAAGAGAAGGTATTGATGGCAACGGAGATGACACTCGAAGGCGCATATCAAACTCAAAAAAAGTTCGCAAAGATTCAGCTTTCTTAAAAGGGATGGTGTTGTAGTTGAATGGTTTATACAAATTAGAAAAGGAACAACTTATATAGTGAACTCTACCAGACAAATTAGTCAAGCTTGAATAATCAAAAGCCATACATTCTTCTCCTGCAATGGACTGAGCTAAATCATGAATTAAATCATGCATTTTGAATGAAACCTCACCCTTTTTATCAATTTTGACTTCTTGAAAAAATGACCTCGCATATAATTCATTCCACACTTCATGACCAACATGCTCCACCTCTAAATTTCCAACGGAAGAGATGAATCCATTAGCCAACCAAAGATGGATCAGTGGTTCCTTCACCATTTCAAAATCCTTAGGAAAAACCGCACAAAAAGTAAAACACGGTCTCAGTGATAATTTCAAATTAAAGTAGCTGAGTCTCAAAACAGACAGGATAGGATTATCCTCAGATAATTTCCAAAACTCACTTTCCTTTACAGAAAGCCATTGATGTTCCTCAGTTTTAAAGCGCAAAAGGCTTCCTAGTACTTTGGCGGCAAGAGGCGAACCCACACATTTTCTCACTAACTCCTTGCCTATTGCCACAAGCTCTGCACGCTCTTCTCTATTTGTTTCAAAAGCTTTTTGTTTGAACAAATACCAGATGTCATCATTAGATAAGCCTACCAAGTGATGAGTGGGATAAGTTCCCATGATTGATGCAACAATGTCAAGTCTGGTAGTGACCAAAATTGATGCACCTTTCGTTCCATTTCCACTTTGCAGAAAATACTTGAACTGATTCCATTTCTCTTGGTCTTCACTCCACACATCATCAAGAACAAGTAGATACCTTTTGTTTTGCAAAATATTTTTAACCTTCTTTTGCATTGATTCTAAAGACGAGAGATCTGGATTTGTTCCATCGGTGGATTCTATGATGGACTGCAAAACTTTCATCATAGTAAAATCCTCAGAAACACACACCCATATTTTCAAGTTAAAGTGTGTATCTACCCTTTCATCATTGAAGACCACTTGAGCAAGTGTTGTTTTTCCTTGCCCACCAACACCAACAATGGAATAGACAGAGAGTTCTTCACTATCGACAGCATGACTTAGAAGAAACTCAACAACTTGCTCTCTGTCACGATCTCTTCCATATACTTTCGGTTCAGTGACAACAGAAATAGTTTGGCGCTTTTTATCATCTCCTCGTTGACGGTCCTCCATAACTACCACTTGTAATCCAAACTTGATCCTTTCTTCAGCAATAACATCAATCTTTTTAGCAACCTCCTTCATCCTCTTTCCAATATCTCGACGAGCCAAAATCTTCTTAGGATGGAAATGGGTGATCCACTTGTTGTCTCCATGTGCTTTTGATGTTATTGTACAATCATCCAATATATCATCAAGAACATAAGTAGCATCAGTCAGCTTCTGCAGCCAATCTTTCACAACACGGCTCGTTATTTGCTTCTCTTCAGCATCTTCGAGGACAGCACGAATTGCGGTGAGATTTCCACATAGCTTTTGAGTCAATTCTTCAACACCCAAAAAGGTCGAAAGCTCCTCTCGAACAAAAGATCCGAGGTTTTGAATCACAGTTCCAAGTAAAACATCAGCCATTTTGCAGGTAAGAAAACAGAAATGAATCAAAGTTTGGACAGTGAGGATATGAATCAAAGTTTGCTTTAGGAAGATGAATATGCTAAATTATTTGTTTTCGATTATTATCTTTGAAAGGTTCTCGTGTCACTTTTCAAACTTGGCTCCACTAAAAAAACAATAATTATTGTACATGACAGTGAGGATTAAAACAAGTTGTGTAGTGGCTGAGGAAAACAACAATACTAACAATTAACATCAGTACTATAGTGTCACAAGTTGTGAGGAAAAAACATAGTTGGGAATCTTTTCATCATGTCCGTTCATTTGCTCAATGAGTAGTAAAATTGTTCACTTTCAAGTGTATGACTTCATTATTGCTAATTGATAATTAGTGCTGTAATACTCTATTTGATCGTAGGGACTCTCCTTGGATTAGGTGTGTCCCACGTGTCCGACACCCACACGAAGCCAACACATGATTACACTGAACTATGTGATTTTTCAAATTATTAGCGGCGACAGCGTGTCTGTGTCGTGTCCAATGTCTATGTCCATGTTCGTGCTTCATAGCTCCAATCTCAAATATAAGACAAATTGATATAGAAAGTTGATGTATTTGGTGTAAGATTTGAATCAAATACATCAACTTTATTTGACTAATTTTTGCTTATAATTGAGACCTACTGAGTATACTCCTATCAATGTAATACTAATAGCTTAAAATGTATCTTTTATCACTTTCAAAGATGATAACAATACTGCAATCTTGAAAATATGATAATTAAAAGTTAGGACTATAACATATCAATGTAACACTAGTAATTTAACATTTATCTTTCTCTTATCACTTGAAAAGGTTATAATAATATTGTACTTGAGAAAAATGATAATTATAATAAGATTACTATCACCCTCTAAAAAAGAGGCAGGTATGCATGAAATTTCTTCCCTTGATCATCTAGCTGCTAAGGTTGACGCACTCACACAAAAATTTGATAAAATGAATACTAGTGTTGTCACACCTGCCCCTGTAT
>Ga0315914_1008533_pt1 | contig 13620 bp, 8 predicted proteins | sample MpolenodulesMG_FD_203920 | JGI IMG/M metagenome (GOLD analysis project Ga0315914, IMG submission 203920) | Medicago polymorpha root nodule microbial communities from Los Angeles, California, United States - elongated nodules | ecosystem: Host-associated > Plants > Roots > Nodule | place: USA...
CGGGAGTTAAGTAAAGTCTGGCCAAGAATTGTTCCACCCTCCGATTTGTCCATTGGTGGAGCTCATCAATTACTAGAGCCCAATATATTGTATTTTTTCTTTCTTATGTTGAAAACCCCTTTTGATGAGAGATTTATGTGTTGCAGGGTCAGAAGAAAAGTTAGTTGTTAGGAAGATATTTGATTTGGCCATTTGGGGTGAGTGAGTTAGATTGATGCTGTGATGGCAGATTATAGGAGTTTTTCATTTACGAAAATGATTGGCTGCTGGAGTTGCTTTGGGTTGATAAAAAAACAACCGAGACGTGGACGGACTAAACGCGGCATCAAAAATTTTCTCTCCCAAGGGCTTTTGACGGATGGAGAAACTGAGTATGATGAGGTGTCCTATAGTGGTGATTATACTAGTAATACAACCAGCGGAGATGACAGTGAGCCGCAAAATTTACCCAATCGTTCCGAGGAAATTTTGAACTTCAGAGCGGAGAATGGCATGATTTGTAGGCCTTTTCCTGTTAAAGAGACTGTCAAGCTTGTTCGATCAGAGGTAACTGTTGGAATTGCTTTTCTGTTTTTGCTCTAAAAGTTCTTTCAATCTTTAGTGGCAATGAAACATCTAAAGTCTAAACTAGATTGACTAGTGTGGATGCACGTGATTTTGAGTTCAATATTGGTGAAAACTGTTGTCATGTGTTTTGATTTCTCTAAGGTTTCCAGAGCCTTAGCTGAACTGTGTTGATATATGAGTTCAAAATAAGAATTTATCAAAAGGAGGTTAGCTATTGTTGTTTGACGCTATTTTTATCAAAGTTTGGTAACTCGACTTCTTGTTAAGGCTGGACTTTAAAATGTTTTGGGTAACTGCTTTCTTTGTAGTCATGGCTTATTTTTTTCATGTTTCTTCACTTGTACGTTTCAAGAGTTTTTATCCTGTATGTTAGTTTTTTGCTTTTGAGTCACATGGTTATTTGTATCAAGGCAAAACTTATCTATTGTATTGGTATTGGATGTTTTTTCTGTCATAACTCGTAACCTTTATTTAAACTATCCAGGATGAAAATGGGAACAAGATGTTAAATGAGTATATTCGAGAGTATAAGATTGGTTCCGGTAGCTATGGCAAAGTGGTAAGTGAAGTGTTTGTGGAATTACACTTTCTCTTTTCTCAATGGGCTTGCTTTCCTGACTCCCTTCCCTGGTATGCATTGCAGGCTCTTTATCAAAGTAGCGTTGATGGACAACATTATGCTATTAAGGTAAGGAAATTCTTAGTGTTAACAAGCAGATCACTTTATGATTGGAAATTTTTTAACAGAGCAGAAGTCACTTTTCTTGATATAAGGGAAGTGTGATGGAGGTATATTGTTGGACTAGCTAGTGTGGCTGAGTAATTGAGGATGTGTTATATTAAGAGATTGAAAAGAACCCATAAACCAATCAATGACAACATGCATGTTTTTTATTGTTATTATCAAGATAAGGGCATTGGTGATGATTTATTGAAGTTAATTGTTTTGAACTGCAGTCTTTTCATAAGTCTCACTTACGGAAGCTTCGAGTTGCTCCATCCGAGACTGCCATGACTGATGTACTACGCGAGGTATATTTCTTCTAGTATCTATCTTTTGATCAACACTGGAGGTATCCCCATTACATGGCTGGGGCATTGGTTTCTTAGTTCTTATTAATACACTCAATCATAATGTATGTCAGAAATGTGTTTTAAGTGTGAATATATACCGAATCTGGTCAACTACTTGCTTATCACCTAGAGGGGCTACTGCTTCATTTTCCAGTTTATATCTACCAAGAGTATGTGGAAACTACTACTTAATTTCAGCTCGTAGATGTCCATTATTTTGGAATTTATTGTCACTTGTTCTTTTTATACAGTAGGATGCATATAGGTCATTCTTAGAAAATATAAATGTTGGCATCTTCTATACGGTCATCAATTTTCTTATGGGATATATTATCATTTGGATTTCTGATTGAACAGTAGCATGCATATATACGAGTTTTTTGCCAAGGTTTTATGATTTATTTGCTTCCTGTTTTATGCATCTTATGATTCATTACCTTTGTTAACTCTATTGTTTTAGACATTTTTTAGTGTCCCTTCAGTAGTTCAAGAGGCATGCTTGCTTTATTTTCAGGTACTTATCATGAAAATGCTAGAACATCCTAATATAGTCAATCTCATCGAGGTGATTGATGACCCAGAGTCGGATGACTTCTACATGGGTACTCACAATTCATTTCTTATTGATTTTGCTTTGTAGTGAGTAATGCTCTGTGCTTAACTGCTTATGTTTACTTGTACAGTACTTGAATATGTGGAAGGCAAATGGGTTTGTGAGGGTTCTGGTCGACAATGTGCCATAGGTGAAGAAACTGCTAAGAAATACATGCGCGATATAGTCTCGGGATTAACATATCTTCATGCTCATGTATTATCTCTCACCAATCATTTTGTGTTAACATTGACTCATGTCTCTCTCTCAGACACACGCTCACACAGTGCTTGTTGTTTTCCCAATCCCAGCTTGTTTAGTTCATGCATTTCACATTTTAGCGGTTTTTTTTTATTTATAAAATAACATTTTAATGGATTGGATAACAGAACTAGATACTGTTGCAATTTCTTTACTTTGTATGCACATTATCCTTGATGCTTTTCAAATTAGTTTTGTTTGTCTGCATGAAACTTAAATTTGACGTTCAAGTCTAAAGTTGTCTGCAATTACTTTTGTTCGCATCCTAATAGAAAGAAATACATGTTATTAGATATGCATGCATGAAAAACTTCTTATTTGTGATGGTTACACTCATTCATTTTACATGCTTTGAAATAATTTGACTGTGTAATCATGGTGGTAATTATTTTACTGTTTGAAACGCAGAATATTGTGCATGGGGATATAAAACCTGATAATCTGTTGATTACTCGCAATGGGACTGTAAAGATAGGGGATTTCAGTGTTAGCCAGGCTTTTGAGGTAATACTGAACTAAATGATACTTGAAAGATATGAAAGATGATAAGTTTACTCTTTAGTCTTTAGCATTATTTTATGTATGAAACTCGAACGGAAGTTACAGTATCGAAGTCGGGACCCACATTAACCTTTTCCTGTGTGATTGAAATTGAAAATCATTGGCTGAAAGATATGAAAGCTGATGAATATTTCACTTAAAACTAGAAATTCATTATTGTGCTAATTACATTACATAATTTATACAAGCCTCTTGTGCTGTTAATTTCTAATACTCTGATATAAAAAGATATAATAGAACAGTTTGGCTAATCTTATGATGGGTGTAGTACCTATATGAAGTTACGATTTTTCCTCAAAAGGATTAATTAATCATGGTTTATATGTTAGCATGATTTACTTTTTTACATCCTCAAGCATATTCATGCATCCTAACCTAACCGTTCAACATTTTTCCTGAGATATATTGGTGACATTTAATGTTGCTTAAGATATATCGTGGCAACTAATATAAAATCATGCTTGTATTCATTTTGCAGAATGGTAACGATGAACTTCGTCGATCACCTGGCACTCCTGTTTTCACTGCACCAGAATGTTGTTTAGGTGACATCTTTTTTCAAGCTTGCAAGATACTTTGCCTTGTGAAACCTATCAAAGCACAAATTCTCATTTCGGTTTTGTTTGTGGATGTTATTTAGGTCTTACTTATCATGGTAAATTGTCAGACACGTGGGCAGTAGGAGTTACTTTATACTGTATGATATTGGGTGAATACCCATTTCTTGGAGACACGCTTCAAGATACATATGACAGAGTAAGATTTATATTAACTTCCCACCCTCTAATATTATTACATAAACTTAATGTTACATATTTTCAGCCTATACTAAAGAAATCTAAACTTGATGTTTTCTTACTTTTCCAGATAGTCAATAATCCTATAGAAATCCCGGATGACATAAACCCGCAGTTAAAGAACTTAATAGAAGGATTGCTTTGCAAAGGTACATGGCATTCAACTTCTGTTAGCTCCTATTAACAGGGGCATATCATAACTATATAACTATATATGCTGCGTTTTGATTGGCTTATGAACATTCTATTTAAATTTTTTACTGACATTAGTGTTCATCAAAATGTTTTGGAGTGTTTATAAAAACAACTTATCATATGTTTGTAAACTGTTTTCACCTTGTTACAATAAATTTTCTATTATAGCATATGAAAACTCATTCTACATATCTAAACTTAATTAAAAAACTTGTATGTATAGAGAAATAATTATACATCAGCACTTAATTGAACTTCTTATCCACGTCCTTTATATCAATTTGCACTGTTTCGCTCTTCCTACACACATTTTTACGGACCTGGTTTTATTTTTTGCGGCACATTATCTTTATGGTTCTCACTTGGATTTTGTGGTATGCAGATCCAGAACAAAGAATGACATTAGCTGAAGTTGCCGAGCATGTCTGGGTTATTGGAAATGATGGGCCACTTGGTGAGTACTCGTGTTGGTGCAAACGCAAGAGTATGGTGAGTGAAGACTTCTAGGAGGGAAATGTGCATGATTGATCCACACTCACTAAATTATTTATTTTAAGTTGATTTCTCAATGTACAGTGGCAAAGCCCATTAATCTTATTTCTTTTTTATATCCCATTTGACCCTAAGTTGGTATGTTATGATTATTTTAGAGTCTCGAAAGAATCCTCGGAATTAAAGAAAATAAGGTTCATATTTCTCTCTTCTGTTTGTGTTATGAATCATTTGGAAATTGGTGTTTAGGGAGATGGTTAGTTAAGAGATTAATTCTCAGATATTCATTTGGAAATAAGGTTCATGTCTTGTCCTCTTGCATAGAATGAGCTTTTTCTCGAGCATGTGCTTAGTTGTGTTTAGTTTACTTTATACATATTCATATAGTATATGTATACATCATCACATGGAGTGTTCTGATATATGCTTTTGAGTGTATTTGGTCTTCCATGTGTAGGCTTTTTGCTGCATATAAACCAGAGTAATGATATTTGTACAACCATGTTGGTACAATTTTTGACAACTTTCTCTTTCATACTCACATTATATTTTTATTCTCTCTCTTCCTTTTTCTCTCTCTATCACTTTAGACCAATGAAGAGAGAGAATAGCAAGTTTGTCTCAAAAGTTGTCTCAAATGGGTTGTACAAATATGTTGTCCTTTGTTGATTTTGGGTCAATGTTTGTTTGGGGCTACATGAAGAACAGAAACAATCATACAAGTGTACTGGTTTTATTTGCTATTTAGACAGTTGACCCTTAAAATACATTTAAACATGGTTTTTAAGTACTGGTTTTATTAATTGAAAGTACTTAAACTTGTACAATATTGAAATGTGATTTTTCTCACGTCGCGTGCATGCATATTTCAATGACTCATGTTTAATTAACTCTTGTAAAAAAAAAAAACTTAACTCCATTTTATCAATGAAAAAAACTTGTTAGCTACCTAAACTATGAATTAAGTAATTTAATTATTAACATCTGAAAAATAAATTGAAATTGATGCTCCCTACAAAAAACATTATCTCATGCTCTAAGAAATAAAACACTTTATCCCATTATTTTATTTTAAATTTTTTATTACGAGTACATATAATCTTCTTGGAGATCCCTTTATAAATACCTATAGTAGATCACCAAAATTACCATTAGGTTGTCTTTCGAACATCCAACCCATTAAACAATAGTTCTACCAACAAAATAATAATAATAATAATTAAATAATAAACTATTAAATCAATTTAACACCAAAAATAAAGAACTGTTAATTCAATTGTAACGTTCACTCTATGGTAAAACCATTTTTCTGTCCTCGTAGTCATTTCTCTCTGTCGGTTTCACTAGTCCATTAGTATTTGGTGCTTAATTTAGCCTCTTAGCCTATATACAACTCTTTATATTCCAACTTTTAGCAATCGCACCAATTGTTGTGATTATCACTCAAATTCCTGTGTTCTTTCTCCAAATTACCTAATGACTCCCACCAATTGTTGACTTAAGCTTATGAGAAAGAGTCTATTCCAAATTACAAGTACATTATTTAGCAAGAGAATCTCATGACTCAAAGTAGCATGTTGAGTCTTTTTATCTACTTAGTGTAAGTCTCATAATACTAGTACTGTATGGTATTTTTCATGGAGTGCATTCTTGCCAAACCTCCACGAACCCAATCCAAGTGCTGCTTCACCCATTCCTCTCAAACCAAATGTACTCTTCCATATTATTTTCCTTCCTAAAGATAATAATAATAACTAAGCATGGTAATGAGCACAAACATTTTTCAATTTTGAATTCTAGCATTGTACTTACTTTTAGCCTTTTTTACCCAAAATACGTGAGATTGGTACTGAGGACTTCCAACTCAAAAAGATACTATAACAATTTGCAACGAGTACTATAATAATAATAATAATAAGATAAAGTTATTGTTGTCGTATACGTGTTGTACTCTCAAAGAAAAGTCTTTGTTCATCCATGGAAAAAGACAAGAATGGAGGCAGTTTTTGGCTGTGTTATTCGTCATCATCATCACACTGTTCAACCATTGTTTTTATGCAGAGAATTTATTGTCAAACGTCAAATTTTGTTCGGTGTGTATTAGATATACTATTAATATAGAGTCGGATAGAATCATATTTGATATCAAAAATTTGATGTTTAATATTGTGTTTTTCTAATAGAAAAAAATTGTAAATAGAAAGTAAATCTATGAATATATATGGTATCTGAATAATAGTTGTGCTCTAATTTTCAAATAAATGTATTAGAATTGATGAAGATTGATTCAGTTGATAAGGAGTTGACTTATTTATCGTTGTGAGTTTAACTCTAACTGTCAATGTGAAGACATGTTTGAAGAGTGATTTGTCAATATTTTCGTAAACGGTTTTTGATCTTAAGATCTGTCTTGACCTTGATGAAATTTGTAATCTGTCTTACCTGACTATTTATTTAGAGAAAATGTATTAGAAATTTTACCATTATTTGACTAACCATTACAAGTTGCTCAACTTTAACTAACAAATCTAATTCTCCACGGCTCTCTAGCTATTAGCCAGCACGAAACAAACGGTGCATGAGAATAAAGCAAAACGTGTGTTTTGGTGAAAGGGAAAGGTTTCTTTTGCAAATACCAAGTATTTTCCTTCTCTCCATTTTTATTCATTTTTAAGTTTCGTACGGCACTACACAACAATGTCAACACTATACATAAGGTGTAGACTTACACTTTCAAATATTGTATTTACTATAGTATCTGATCTGATATTATATGCAAATCTTTGTTAGTTTGGTTGTCGTTTTTGGTCTTTCGTCTTCACCATAGAGGGAATAAAAAAAATTATAGAATATAATCATATTATTAACTAGTATATGGTATATTAAGTATTAAATTTGTTTTATAATGTACAAGTGAAGTGAATCTTGCATCATCCACATGTTAATTTTTACCATTAAATCAAATGATTTATAATCATATTATCTTACTTATGCACATGTGGCTCTTATAAGGTCAAGCAACTAAAGCTTAGGTTTTAGGCTTCAAAACTTTGAGCCAAGAAAAGCCTAAAAGAACCAGTAGTTAAAAATATGTGCACGCATTGTGCAAACATTGGTCAGGATGAATGTCTTATATCCTACTTAATATGGTTCAAATTTCAATCATAGCAAAATTTAATTATCTTTTTGTACGGTTAGAACACAAGATATCATTTTTATTTTTTTTACATTTAGATTTTTAACTTGGGTCTTTAAATTTTAAAAGGTCTGATTATGAGTTTATTCTAGATATGCAAGCATGTTGAATCTGTTTTGTTTATGCAAATGAGACAAAGTCATACTGTTACACGTAAAATTTTGAATAGTTTGATTGACCTTCATTTTGTTTTTTGTAAAAGTAGTAGAAGAATTTTCTTACTGTACGAGTAGAATAGAAGCCGTTGGTGATGGGAGAAGAGAAGAGTATGAAAAATCATAAATACTAATAGTGTATAGGATTGATGTTGTCGAGATAAGGCGCAAATATTATTGAGAGAAATAAAAGAATCACGTCAATCAGTGACGGACAGACTGGACCTATGTTAGCCGAATCACCACTTTTTTTTTCTCTTCATATAAACAAAAAATTTAGATGTTGTTGCGAGCTTGATCAACTGCGAGGGACAATACATAATATATCTGTTTATCGATGTTTTTGGTGAATAATTCAAGCTGGTTTTGATTATTACGAGCATTAACAAATCAGAGATCTTAGGACATGTTATGTATCTGTTTTTGTGCCTTCATCGAGTTCGTAGATTGCTTAACGAACAGGACGAGACCGTGTGGTGTCTTTCGACAGAAAAAAGGTTTTTAAATACACAGTAAAAACATTAAGTTTAAATTGCAGAAACGTAAAGGAAAGGTAAAATACAATGCATTAAAAATAAAAGTGGTTCGACAAATCCTTTACATACATTCTTTATGACTCTTTTCTCTCGCGCCAGTACCTCGAGTTTTTTATAATTCTATATAGGTTATTTGCGACCCGTTTTCTCTATGGAAAACTCTTATTTATACAAAGAAAATAACTTGGAAAGAAACTAATCCCACGATCAGCACTCCTTCCATGTAGACAATCGCTTGTCTCTCACGTTATCCTTTGTGGAAACCGCTTCTCTTTTGAAATTCGAATCTTCCCACTTCAAAGGCAGTTGCTTGACTTCGACGATTTTGCTTCTTGACTCGTCGAAACTCCTTTAATTGAGGAAAATGCTTCGATTCCTGCAAGAGTAAAAGTCAACTAATGTTGACCATATTAAATGAGGCTGGTGAAAATACTAGCTAACAATATCTAAGGTCTTGGGTTCGAACCCCAGCCACCACACAAAAAAATATAAAATTAGATGACCAGAGGGTTTAAGGATTTAAAAAAGGTAAAAGAGAAAAATCATTTTTTTAACAAGTAAAAATGGATTATATTAATACAACTGAGAGTCCTTACTAACACAAGGTGTGGAAGAAAGAACCTCCAAAATATACAGTAAAAATGAAACCAAAAACAAGGAAATATGAATACTTAGCCAATGTCCATGCAAACAAAAGGGCTCTACCACCATATATGAGAGTTTAAATTAAGATTGACATTATAATCTTTCAACCACCAAAATAAATGTAACTTGACTTTATCTAACATCTGGTGAATTGTGGTTTCATTAGCCTTGAAAACTTTGTAATGTCACTCCTTCCACATAACCCAAACATAACATAACCAAATAAGCTGCATGAATGAACGACGAGCTTGCAAACCTTCAGAAGAATGAATAAACGGAACAAAATGATCTTGTGATTATTAGAATAAATGAATGATGTGATTGTTAATATGTGTTTGTTTAAATACAAAATATTTGTATTTGTGATCAAGTAAGTCTTGATCGGATTTAAGTATATGTGTCAACTATAGTTTGTGGTATTTTTTTCCTTCTTCTTTTCAAGGATTTTAATTGAGTGAACCATCAAATTGGTGTCACTTCACATGGAATTTGTACACAAGTTTCATAGTAGTAGTTAATAATTTAAGTTTTTAAGCATAAGCTCTTATAAGTGTTAATTAGGTTTAGGGCTCCAATTAATGATGAATGTCTAATATTACACATAAGTATGATGAATATATATGTACCAAATTTTCCTCAAAACATAAATATGTGAACAAAATTTCCTGTCTAAAAGCAACACATAACTAATAGCTCATTCAGTCTTTTGTTTGTAGAGCACCAAGGTTATGAACGACATGCAATAAATTTAAGATGTCAAATTCAATTGACTATCCGTCAAATCTAGGAGGATTCTTTGTAGCATCACACTTCTGCCTTGATCTTCATTAAGTTATTTATTTATTGAGAAAAAAATAAAGTTGTTTGTTGATGAACTGGAGTGGTGTTGGCAATGAAAATGAAGTTTGAACAAAATGGACAAAAAATGAAATGTGTGGCATGTAAATGTTCTAATTAGATTAGTTATGATGTATTAAGTTTTCATTTTAGACCATATAAGTATATCATTTGGCAATTGACATGAGATAAAGGATGATGCAGCATATAAACAATTAGTTTGGGAGAAAAAAGTGGGGATAAAGAAACAGAAAACAAATAGATTAAAAAAGAAAACAAAAAGTAATTAAGTTTCATTTATTTTATTGTTTTGGATTTAAAAAAAGAGAAAATAAATTTCATTTGTCTTGTTTGAAAGAAAAAACAAATAGTAGAAACAAACTTTCATACATGTATCTGCATGCATGCTTTTTTTTTCTTTTTATATTGGGGTGAGTCCAAAAACATTGTTTTTCTTTCTTTTCTATATTTTGGTACCAAATCACTAACTATCATCGACCACCAATCCACATTTTTTACGGTTGACCGTCTTCCACCTCATCCACGACCTCTAAATTCGTTACTTGATGTTTCAACTTCAATTGCAGAAGTGACCTCCAAACGCTCCGTAGAAAGCCGCTATGACAACTTTATGTTTTGATAACTCCACCAAACCCTAGTTTGAGATCTAATGTTTGTTTTAGTGTTTCATGTTTTTGTCGTTGTAATTCTTTGTTTGTGTTTTATTGTTATTTTTAGTTTGTTTCAAGTTTGCATGTGTTGGTTGGGATGCGTGAAAGTAAGAGGTTTACGGAGGCTATCATTAAATTCAACACTCTTCCGATCTTATAAATGACTTGTCAACATATAGTTGGATTGTGTTAGAGAGTTTGGAGGAGTGTTAGTAGCAAGTAGCAACAATGGACCAATGGTCTATGATAATATTAATGTCTAAAAATAAAAGAATAATGAAAATGATATTTATCCTTAAAAAAATGAAACTGACATTTTAAAAAAATATATATAATCATTGAAAAAGTTTATGTAGAAAATCAAATAGGTCATTGAATCAAAATTATGAAGACCTCTTTGCAGTGAGAACTTAATATAGACTATAGTTGAGTTGATGAATGATGAATCGCAATCTTAGCTGTATTCTGCTGCTATATACGCCAGTGAAATAAATGCTTCATTGTCCTTTAAAAAGAGAGAGGGGGCATAAATACTCCTTCCTTAGAAGGTTTTCAGTTTGATTCCATTGTTTTTACTTGCATTTTCAGTATATATAATATAAATATAAATTATTTCTCTAATATATATTGCAAAAAAGAAACTATTAGGCTTTTGAGGATCGACAAGTGGCATTAACAAACAAACAAACACATTCACATGATGATCGATCACTCTCCTATTTTGGAATAAAGAAAACGTATTAGATTCTCATGCATCCACCTTCTCATCTTAATTGCTTTTAGTTTTACCAATTCCTCCCTCTATATTTTGGCATTTTCTGAAATATGAATATATAATATTATGTTAAACAATTTCTATTAATATAAGTATAATCTTGATCAGGTCTTCCATGTTTGTTTGTACTTTGTACCTTTCTGCCGTTTATGTTTTTCTTTGGTTAATTTACATATACTAAACGTGCACATAAGATCGACTTATTTATTTTTAGTGAAAGCAAAGAATTATACAGTAGATAAGATAAGATTAAAAAGTAATAGTGATTAGCTGTAGTAGCATGAGGAAACATACAAGAGCAAATATCGATACAATTCATTCTTCGATGATATTTAGACATTCAAATTTTTACAACACTCATTCTATATTTTATCTTCCCTTTTCTATCCTATCACCAATCTATTAATTTATTTTATTTTTTTATCAAAATCTATTAAATTTATGGTATCTTGTTATCTTTTTTTCTTTTAAGGTGTATACAAGGATGTCTATCAAATATTTTTCATATTCATATATATTATTTATTAAAAGAAAAATGATATTCATTGTTTGACGTCTAATAAAAATAAAATATTTGGGATTAGAATCAGCACAAAAAAGTATTTGCCGGTAGTTATATTTAAAAGATGTTTACAAATTTTGGTTACATGCAAGATGATGAGTTCCCGTGTCACTTTATAGCCGTTAAACTCTACAGAAAGATCAATCAATATATCTTTTAAATTTGGTATCTAGTTTAATGATCGACTAACCTGCAGACCAATCTCGTCGTTCATTTGCGGAGGGTTCAATTGAAGTCAGAACAAAACTCTAAATAAATTGACTCAAGACAGGAATTATGTTGGCATATGTGGTCAAACCCAAGACCTAAACAGAAACACGTTCTTAGATCCTAAACCTTTACCACGAGATCAACCATTGAAGTTGAGATAAATCAGTACTATCACTCTTGTACTATTCACACATTCAGTCAAACTTTAACATTTAGACATTTGTATAACGATTTTAGTAAATTAATAATATTATAATAAGATTATTGTTGATACATTAGTGTCTGTGTAAAATAATTTACACTATCAACCAACTATCATTTCAATGACTTAAAATACATATAATTAAAGTTAAATATTTTTAATAATTCAACGTCTGCAATTATAATTAAATAATAATAGTTAAAATCACAATACAAAGTTTAAAAACAATATCTTTATCTTTATTTTAATTATTTTGGAAATATAATTACCGTGCTTAAAATTTAGTTCATCCTATCGCGTGTTGGAACAAAAGATGTTTTTCAAAATCACCTCTTGAGTTTTGATGATAACAAGGTATTTAAAATTATCAATTGGATATGCTAAACATTTGTTCAAGTGTACAGGATCATAATCAAAGTACTATTCATAAAGATTATGATTGAACAAGTCAAAGAGCAAAGGAATTTTATTTGAAGCTTAGAGTGTTTGGAAGAATGCGTTTGAAGAAGTGCGTCTGAAGAAACGAGTCTGAAGATAGAGCTCCTGAAGACACGTCATCAGAAGCAAGGTCATCTGGCTATCAGAAGCATCTCACCAGAAGCTACTTCACCAGAGTTGACAAAGTACAGTGTACGAAGTGTACAACCACTAACTCTGCAACCACCATCTCTGCAACTTTGTCTCTACATCAAGACAAAAATAACAGTAACATTGCTGCAGACATTGTTCCTTTTCAAATGGAATGGATTTGAAATTAGCTCTTCATAGGACAATTATCAAATCAGGCAAAAGATCAATGGTGAAGAATCAAAGCTTCAAGCAAGACAAGTTGATGTAACGGCTAATTTCCAACGTCTCTCAAATCCTCTATATATAGGGATAAAGACTTGGAGAACAAAAGATATACACAGACATATATACACACATACAAGGCCAATATTCTCTGTGCAAAACGTCGCAAACACATCAACAACTTAGAGAATTCTTACAATAGTTCATATCTTAGAATTCTTAAGTGTCTAGAAAAACAGAGTCTGTTCTGTTTCGTATTGTATTGTGAATACCTCTGATTGTATATCAAGTATTCAAAACCTTATTCAATTCGTTGTAATTGTTAAGATAAATCTCTTTTAGTAGTGATTGAGCAAAGGAAGTCTCTTGGAGTTGTCCTTGAGCATAGAAGTCTCTTTCAGGTGTGATTGAGCAAGGAAGTCTCTTGGAGTTGTCCTTGAGCATTGAGAAGTCTCTTTCTTATGTGATTGAGCAACTTGTAATTCGACATTACATTTTAG
>Ga0315914_1008535_pt1 | contig 13616 bp, 8 predicted proteins | sample MpolenodulesMG_FD_203920 | JGI IMG/M metagenome (GOLD analysis project Ga0315914, IMG submission 203920) | Medicago polymorpha root nodule microbial communities from Los Angeles, California, United States - elongated nodules | ecosystem: Host-associated > Plants > Roots > Nodule | place: USA...
CCCCCCCCATTTCTCCTGCTGCCTACTACTAGCCTTCTTGAACATCTTCCTTTCTTACTCTTCATGGAGATTCCCTACAAAATCGCAATACTCGGATAAATCAGAATCCTCCACCGCAAACCGTATATGACTATTTGCTTTTCCCACCTCCTGAAAACTTTCTTTAGCAATGACCACATAAGAAGTCATTCAAATTAAATCTACATCTACTAAAGGCCAAACAATTTTTTCAGAAAAATTAGGCCCAACAGCCAAAGGAATCTTATCACTTCCGAACCCTTCCACCTCCTTGTTGAACCCCACTTGCTCTCCTTCCCCACGTGCCTCTCTCACTTCAGCAAAGGTATTCGTTGCCAACAACTCATGCGGACCCACATGTGTTTCTTTGACGGCAGAAGGATTAGGTGATGTTGACTTCTCCATTTCCTCCAATAGATCTTGTTCCTCCAAGGTAGTATGTAGGTCATCCCCATGTCCCTCCTTAATTGGCTATGTTGAAAAAGGTTGCTCTCTCTGGAAAGATAACTCTGCAACAAAACAACTCTCAAGTTCGTTCAACCTCTCTTCAGACGGGACCACAACCACCCTGCGTAAAACCACCAGCAGGACACCACCGTTCTGACCTTGCTGGACTCCTTCTTTGAAAGATTGATTTGTAGTCACCAACTCCCCCTCCTTGCTCACCGGAATCGGTTCAGCATGTTTGGCATCTCTCCCAAACTTAGCTCTGTTTATCTTCAGTCAATTTTCACCCAACCATACCTCCCCCAACTTGTACCCCAACACTTCATCATCAACAACCTCCTGAAACTTTACAAACTCGAACCTATGGCCCCAAGGATCACACTTCAGAGGCACATACACTTCCCCAACCTTGCCGAAACCTAGAAAGATTGTCCATAACTCGGAAACTTTGAAACCCTCCGGTAAGTTCGTGAAGAAAAACGACACTGTGGACTGGTCACAGTGGTTGAAAAACCCACGACATTTTGCTTTGGTCGGCCCTCCACTCACATTTGTGTCCCTTGTTGTCCCATTCCCCCCTTACTTTCTCTCTTTAGGTTTCTCTCTCCTCTCATAGTGTTTTTCCACAATTTCTTTGTTTGTTTTACAAGTGGTTACAAATGGTACTATCGAAGATCGAAAGTGATGTTCCTTCAGAAGAAGACAAACCTGGTTAGATTCACCCATACTGCTGACATATTCATCAGAACTTGCTTCCTTTATAGTATGAATCCTTCATAGCTTCTTATCATCAGTCTTTAAGACTTGATGCATATTTTGATCACACATGTGAATTTTTGTTAACTGATGGATTCTGCATCAACACTTGTTTTTGGCCATGTTTATGTCGCTTTTTTTGGCATTTAGAGAATCAACTGCTTGTAATTCATGGTGAAATCAGATCAAAACAGGAACAAGAGCTAAAGAGAAGAAATTGGTGAAAAGATAGAAAAATTCCTAAGAGTGAAGAATCATGCCACGTTGAGTAAGCTTCGTGGAACGTTGTGAAGGAGTGGGACAAAGGTTTCATATCTGGAAATTTTGTGGCACGATGGTTTGAGAAACGTACCACGATGCTAGGTTTTGTTTGCTACCACGTAGGATTAATGAAGTGATTGTGCCACGATTGTCTCGTAACGTGGCACGATGATGAGATTTATTGAAACCCTAAAATTATTTCTATAAAAGCCAGTTGCGGCCAAGGATTAGGGGACCGATTATTATTTGCGATTTTGAGCATAGAAGACACCAGGAGATCGAAGAACAAGCCCTGGATCTCATACCAACTCATAGTTGGTCCAGATTTATGAATGTTTTCTCTTGTTTATGCTTATGATTGTTTAGTTATGAGTAGCTAAACTCTTAGTTTGATTGAGCCTTGATGAACCTATTGTAATATATGAATCAGTAGTTGAAACTCTCTTTATTATCAATATTATTCAGTCTTTATTCATAATTATTTGTGTTCATTGCTTTTCTTATGATTGTTTGCATGACTATTAACCCTAGCTTCTTTCAATCATATAAATTGATCTTAGGTATTAATTGACTACTAACCCTAGCTTTTAATATTGAAATAGTAATTCTGTTTATCTCAACATATAAAACTAGAGATAGGAAGTTGAGAGTTATGACTTATGAATTAACGTTCTGACATAGCTTCCACAATTATTCAATCGGTTTAAGAGATTAGAAGGTTATAACTTAGGAAAGGGTTTTGAGTCAAGAAGATTAAACAAAACTACTTAGTTAGTTTGTCGTAAAGAATGAATAATCATTGAGAGTAAAGAGAGGTAAACTAGTCATATAGGGCAATAGCGGATTCACCGGCTTAATCATTCATCTCAAATTAATTTTCTCTCACATTTTATTTACTGTTTATTACACCCAAAATTACTACCTAGGGCAACCACAATAACTTTTATACATCCTAAATAATAACTTGAATGTTGGATTGAGATTAATACAGTCCTTGTGGATTCGATCTTTATTACTACTTCGATAGTTTTGGTAAACTTGCCAAATTTTTATCATTAACCTTTCTCCATATCATCTTTTAACTATTAAGAAGTTTCCAATGTTTTTCTTTAGTACCAAAATGATTTCCTTTATGTTCAGAGCATGATGTATCATAACCAAAACTCAACCTTTAAATCATAATTTAATTTTATGATTTTGCACACTTGAACACATATTAGAGTATCCAAATGTTCTTTTATACATTATCATGATTAAAATTTTAGAGACATTATTCTAAAACCCACTTTAGGTCAACGATAGATGAAACCAACTGAGAGTTAGCGAGGGACAACTTAGAATTCAATAGGGCGATAATGCACAAGGGAAACCCTTGCAGGCCGTTGTATTTCTCCTTGATGTATCACACGAACATATAAGTCTTCAATTCTAATTTATTTTATATATACATGACAATCAAAGACTTTATGTGAATGAGAATGTTGACGAATTCATGCAACTATAAAAAATGATTTTATATATAAAATATCCTACAATACGTTTAACTTATGCATTATTATTTTTTAAATTTCCCCTTTCGATCATCTAAAGTAATAAGGTTAACTAACAAAATATTAATTTCTAATGATTAGAAAGCTTTTTACGGTACACATTTATTAAGTGTGGTAAATGGAAAAATATAACAAATTGATCTTCTTAAGAGACATTTAATAATAATTTAAAATTTAGGGGGGACTTTTAAAAGTGCTTCAGAGGTAAAAGTATTTACATATTTCTTAACACACCATGAGGTTTATACTATAAAGTGATGGAATAAATTATATTTGTTGCATGTAAAGAGAGAAAGATATGGCCAAGACTTATAAGTCTGTGTATGCTATAATTTTTTTTATTTTCCTATTTCTTGTTGCAAATAATGTTGAGGGTAATTTTTTTTCCATCCTTTTCAAATTTCCTTCTTTAGTTTGTAGTTTGTATATAATCTTTATTTCATTTTGCAAACATTATTTTATTATATATATTCTTTCACTACAGGATATGTTGTTTGTAGAACTAATAATGATTGCCCAGAAAATACTGAGGTTCGAAAGTATGAGTGCATTGATGGCATATGTAAATTGACTAGAGTTCTCAACTGATAGTATATGAGTCTCATACTCAAGATATTACAATTACACTATGCATGGAAGAGTGAGTTCTTACAGTAGCAAAAAGAAATATGGAATATCTATTTTGCCAAAATATTTTATAGTTATCATTTAGTTGTTGTCCTGGATCCAAATAAATATTTTTTTATTTATTTTTAGTTTTTTTTTTATCACCATGGCCTTTAATTTAAGAATATGACATTGTATTTACAGACCTACCACATATAATTTTAATTTTATATCATAATATTGTTACGCTTATGAATTTTCAACAATGCCATTTATGTTTCTCTTGAACGGAGAGTTCACCGGTTCATTTGTTTCTTCTAAGTGTAAATTATTGGTTCAGATGATAATAAAAGTGTTATTGACAAAATATTAAATATGGAACTATATTCATCCAAGTCTGGATTTATCGCAATATTGATCATATTTTTATTGGGAACTTCTACGGTACACCTGCAAATTAAGGTGTACCGGTACTCTTCCTTCAAAAATCTATAAATTAACTATAATTTTTATGAAATAAAGAGCTATTTGTTGATATTTATATTTTAGAAAATATCATTTCATAAGAAAAACATCATTTCATTGTTTATAAAAATCATACTATTTTTTTTTACATTTAAATGTAAAAAATTATCAAAATTCTCTATTATGAGTACTAAAAATTCGGAAAAAGTAAATTTTATTTCGTCGATGTTTTTGGTAAATAAGATTTAGTTATTATAATTATAGGTGATAGAAAATGATTTTTCTCTTCAAAAAATAATACATTTAACTATTAATTTAATGATTTGGTGTATCAATACACTCAAATTGTTGGGTGTACCATAGAATTTGCCATTTTTATTACCGTTCTCATCCAAAAACATAGACTCTTAATAAATCTTTAAATGATTAAATGTTCATTTCAAGTTAATATTAAACTAAATGTTTGGAAGTGAATTAGAACAAAGGGAATCATTGTTGATTACTAATACAACATATTTATTAAGTCAAAACACTGAAAAATGGGAAGAACATGTCTTGGAATCGAAACCAACGGCTTAGGAATCAACACTATGAAAGCAAGAGTCAATGACATAACAAAGGAACAGAAGACAATGACATAACAAAGGAACAGAAGACAGCCCAATAGAGTTGGAATGCCTTGCAGATTCCGGTCTATGTCAGGTACTCATATATATTATTAAAAAAAAGAAAAAAGAAATACAAAAAGAACTGGGGGGACATAAACCTGACCCAGTCAATCCATACAAAGTGTATGCCAACCCAAATGGGTGATACAAAGAAATAAAAACACCACCGGTAGACGTCAAATGTGTGGTGTATGGACCAACCGTCAACACGAAATGGATCCAAGGACCAACAACTCCTTGCGACAGCAACAAGCATAGCGTCTCTTTCAAGCCAAACAGACGAACATCAAAGACTGATGCGAATTTTGAAACATCCCCCAAGTTATATAGGGCCAAACTTCGTGAAGGAGAGAAATTCGACCGCCAACATGGATACGGATCCCCACGCCTACAACCCGTTATGCTACGACGGAAAGCTTCACTGCCATTTCTAGCCAATCCAATAGAAAGCAACTCAAATTCAATTGAAGGCCGGATCAAGGGATGGTCAATCAACGAGTCTGAGCACCACGAGCACCGCCAACACGTTAAAACCTGCCCCCACCAATCGTAGCAACAACGGATAACAGATACATGACCATTTCTAGCCTAGAAAACCTGTTACGAAGCATATCCATATTACAACACTAAGGGGGCAAACCAGACCCAACCAGCACAATCAGTCGCAAGCATCATAAACCACATGGTGAAGCCACGAACAGACTTGAAAACAACAATCACCATCTAATTAGATCGGTGGCCTAATAGGAACCAGACGAACGGATCTCCTATCGAAGAATCACGTTCATTTAACAGAAACCCACAAACGCGATTGAATCCAAAACACCAACAACTTCAGCGACAAACGACATCAGACAACGATTTCCAGTTTGCTGAACCAAATTGTAATAGGAAGCTTCAAACCTAGTGACAGACATAGCAGATGCCTGCCATAAAAACCCAAACCCAATGCCGCCGGAAAGGACAACCTCCATCAACAGCGCATCCGCCGAAAGATTTGACGTTGAAACCAACCGACGGGTCAAGAGGTGGTGCGAAGTAAAAAACCACTCACCGGACCACCTTCTACAAAAGCTACATGGCAGAACGTTTAGATGGAAGGAAAAAAAGAGGGACGGCGGTGGAAGCTTTTTAGAGTGAGGTTCTCGTGTGTTCCAGAGAGAGCTCCCACTCGTAATATTATAATGAAGACTTTAATATATATATTAGTTGGTTTAATATTATTACCTTCATATATTAATGAACAACACGTGATCACATGTATTTTGTTAGTTTAATCTAAATGTTAAAGTTCAAAACTTAAAGTTAAAAGCAGTACTCAAAAGTCAAAAAATCTTTGTTCGCGTGTTCTAATTGTGAAGACTACAATTTTTAGTATTCTTAGCGATCTTAAATACATGAAAAAAATAATAATTGGATCAACAAAAGTTAAAGTATATATTATCTATATTTTAAATTTAATATATAATTTTTGTTGATTAGTTTTCAACTTATAAGCTCGTAAAACCAGGTCTTTAATTTCTAAGGAGAGATGAACAAAATTCTGATCGATCTTATATTTAGGAGCAGAGGTACTATCCGCTCTATTGATGTGATAGTTTAGTGCAGCAATAATAGACTGCATGAGAAATTCGGAATATCAAAGTTGTGGATACCGCTGAATTTAAGTTGTGCAAAAGCTTTTTCTCATTTGATACCTAAATAGAATTATTTAACCATTTTGTACGTGGAAGGAGGATGAAACTCTCGTTTGATAGCTACTAACAACAGTTTAATTTTCGATTACTTTGGTTTGAGTGGGGTCTTTATATTCTGTAAATGGTGGATAAATATTTCTTTGTTATCAAAATAAATAAATAGATAAATAAGCAATACTTCTCTGTTTTTGCAACTAAAACACACACTCACACTTTGTTCAACTCATTGCTGCGCATTTTAAAAACAACACTATCATAACTTACATCATACTCAAATTGAAGCAGACAATAGCTTAAAAATAGTATAACAAATATGTGGCCAGAACATCATTTTGAACTGTTTCTTTAATTATATATAGCCAAACACTGTTTAAAGGAAAGATAATATAAAAATACAGCCTCAATTAAAGATATTTTAAACTTTTATAAATTCAATACATTATTTTCGAGACTAATTTGTTTTTGTAATGTCCCAATTGAGTAATAAATAATTTAAAACATTTTGATCTCAAATGGGGAGTTTACCTTAAAGTCACTATTAGAAAAACAAAAATTAGTGAGGGATATTTAGTGAGGGAAAACGTGAAATCCCTCTTTAATTCCGTCACTAAATTTTGCGACTAAGGAATTTGTGAGGAATTTTATTTTTTCCGTCACTAATTTCCGTCGCTAATTTTGCTTTTTCTAGTAGTGAGTTCTAACTTAAAATTTCAATTAAATAACCTTGAATGACTTGCTTTACAAGAAACATTTATAAAACATTTGAGAATTACATAAAGAGTACTTTTTGAAAGGTACAATAATTAAATAGACCCTAGACTAGACCTTGACTGTGATCCGGTTTCTGATAATACTTTTTGAATATGACTTACACCTGAAAAATATATAAATAAACGTGGGGTGAGATATTAATTATCTCAGTGAGCTTCCCAACGTGGGTTAAAACACAATCTTGCCTTTGAACAAGATTTTTCATAAAATATAGACATAAAATTAAATGTAATCAGTTGAACCTCAAATGATATAAATATAAAAACATCAGTTAATTATTTACAATAAACATTATTATCCAATCACTTACTCTTAAACTTATAACTCATAGATAATATAAGCAACCTTGTAGGTTACCGTACGTGGGAAAACCTCGATAACCTAAACTAACGGACTTGTGAACATAAATGGTAATTAAATAAGAACGATCACTAACAAATCAGTTATCTATAAGGAATCATTTGGTAAGATGGAGATAGATTAACTCCATAAAACGATGCCCCATTAACCCCTTCTTACACCTCCCGTCATAGATGGATAAATCGCCTAGCTAGGGTGAATCCCATTATTCCCACTTAAATATCATACATTTATCCAATATGTTATAAATAAGAATAGCTACTTCAAATTCAAATTCACATTTCATTCACTTAACAAACAATAATTTAACATAACACCTCAATTCATCAATTTCAAATGCAATTAGCGCATTAACAACCTCCTAGGTTTAATTTACCTAGAGTTTATACATTTCATCAAACCACTTCATAATTAAAACAAGAATTCAGTAAACTACATCAATCACAATTATTTTCACTGCAACAAATGCATGTCTAACTCAAGTTGTAGTTTTCTAAACTCAACAATGTTACCGTAAAATTTTGTGACGGCACGTCTGTGTTCACAGAGTTACTGGGACATGCTCCTACATGCTAAAATTATGAAATTTGATGTGACGAAAATAAAATATGTCTTCTTCCAAATGCAATTGGTCCCACTCAAAAAAGAGTTTCCTAACTCAAGATATAAATTATCTAAGTTGACTGATGCAAGAAATTCTACAAAACAGGACACAAGAAGACGGGGTAGGACTGGAGTATGAGGGATCTCTTTCGAATGTGGTGTGCCCTTGGCCGGGGCCATTATAATTTTTTTTTGTTATGGACCATTTTCATAATATCAAAAAAATGTAAAAGTAGTGTAAAATTACAAAACTTTCCAGTATTATGATACTATAAGTTATCTTTAAAGTCCAACTGACTGCACTCAAAAATGAGTTTCATAACTCAAGTTAAATGAATTTCAATTCAGTTATGTAAGTAAATACAAATTCAGATTTTGTAATGATGTTTATTTTTCTTTTCTTTTTCCACCAATTCAATTACATTCTAAATCTTACTAATATCAATTTAGGATAAATAAAGTGACATCCTAAATCAACCATCAACATATCAAACATTACCAAACACTAATTAACAATCCAGTTCATGCAAGTAATCTTAATCAATCATACATGCAACATGTATCCATTCAATTTCATAAGCTAATTTTTAAAATCCCATAACCCTAAAAATCAACTAATTTAAGATTATGCATGAGGGATGAAGGATAAGGGGAAACCCACCTCTAAACTTCCATTAAGATGATGTTGAGATGCTATTCTTTCTTGTTCTTCCTCCAATCCTTGATTCTCCTTCATCTTCTTGTCTTTTTCCAATTTTCTCTTCACTTCTTAAAACCCCAACATCTTTACTTCTCCTTCTTCTATAATTTCTCAAGGTCTATCTCTCTCTTTCTATTATTCTTACTTAATTGATGGAATTGAAAGACATATTGAAGATAGAATTGTGGATTGCATGTAAAATTATTCATGAAAGGGGAAAGAGTTTTTCTTTTACTTTTGTTGTGGTTTGATAGAGCAAAGGGAGAAGGAATGAGTTCTGATTTTTCTGTCTTTTTCAACATAGAGGAGAACTTATACTGTCAAGTTACTATAAACTACCCTCGTACAAATACATATATTTCTCTTGTATCTTATTTTCATCATATTGGGTCATTTATGTTGGGTTTGGTTTAATGAAACTTTGTTATCTACTTGTACCCTTAATTACTCACACTTAATTTCTCATTCCATAATATCCTTAATAAATCTTATTCTAATTATTCTTGGAGAGGAAAACGCGGGATGTTGCAGTTTTCTATTTTTTTTTCTATAATCAAATGTATTAAGGTGAATAAATGGACTATTCTGTCCAAATTTACAAGACATGATAATGGACTATTCTGTCCAAATTTACAAATATAATGAACCATGACCAAAGCAACATTTTAATATTATTAAATATTTCCATCACATTTGCCATCTATTTTTTTCATTAATTAAATAATAAGTTATACTTAATTATTTAATTACTATTAAGTATTTACTTATTATTTTATAAATAAATTTTACTTATTTATTTCTTTTATCTTTCTATCCTTTGTGTGTGACCCCCGTGACGTTTGCAATATTATTAAATCACATATTTAATATTATAAATAATAAGCGGTATCTAACAACACATCACTGTTATCCAAGTGACGAGAATGTCATGTGATCTGATGAAACCTTTCTGTGATAATGATCATATGTATAATTACCCGTTTTCCCTCATGTCTATATTGAACACAAGTCATAGACTGTGTCATCCTTGTCTAGTTCAATATTTGTCCCATAGACATTTCTCTTGTTATGTAGGAGGGGCAAATTTCATCTAGGTCACTCATGTCCCTCAGCATATTCGTGGAGTATCCACCAACCAACTTTATAGTCATCTTATTACAGAGAACGTTTGAATGGTCATAAAACACTCAACTCCTACATCTAGGGTACATAGTGGTTTTAGGTAAGAGGGTGAAATACAACATCATCACTATCAGAATATCTTATGACACTTTTCATAACTTTTACTATGTAGTATTCTCATGGAGGGTCAAACCAGTATAAATATTACTCCTAATATTTATACATGTGTGAAGACATGATGTCTCATATCTATGACCCATGAGAAGTGATCATCAGTCTACTCACATAATAGTCTATATGCCTTACTATTATCCCAATTTATAGTAAGCTTTTAACTACGGATACTTTAAGAATAATGTTCTTTAGCTTATGATACAACACTTATTATACATTCATAAATATATATTAAAATTTTGATACAAAACCAAACTCAATTAATGCAGATTAGCTATTAGGACTTACTCCAACAAGTGTATCCGAAGACACCAACTGATGTATCGCTAATATATACCAATTGAGACACACTAATACTAATATGAAGTAGCTATTGAATGTACAAACAGAAAAGAATAACCACTTCAAGCGAAGAAATAAATACACGGACAATAACCAAAAAAGAAATCCTAAGTTAAAGTCAATCTTCAAAGTTTCTTCATTAATAATGATTCGTTACATGATTACAAGAGATGAAAGAAATCCTAAGCAGAAAATTATTTTGTTCTTTTAGCTTCCTTTACAAGTTCGGTCACAAAACCAACTTGATTAGAGAATTCTCTAGTTCAAACCACGGTTCTTCAAACTTCTTCTTGTTTTATAAATTGGTCTTTTACATATCTTCCGATACTAGATGAAGTGTCATAGAAAATGATTCAATAACACCCCGTTTTTTAGCAACAAAAATATTGAGTCAGTTTTTTTTTAAAAGAACGAAGAATAAATTTAAAACCTTTTTAAACACAAGTGGTAGACTTTTATTCACAATATATATTAAACGTTCTTTTTCAAAATGAACGCCAGAGTTATATAGAGCTATGTTTGACAACCGAATAATTTACAAGATACAAGTACATCCCTACGCAGAGGGAGAATTTCCTTTCAAAAGTTTTGCCTAAAATTAAAGGAACTACTAAACCGATCTTAATCTAAGATAAAGAAACTTGGGTACTGGACCCGCAACTGACATATCGTAAGGTTGTCTTCCTATCGACAATGTGAGTGGTCTCGACTACGCACCCCTTGAACGTGATCTATCTTGCGACTGGGTCAAATCCCCAAGACGAAATAGTCCACTCATCCGAGGAGGTGGAATAGTCATCTTCCGCCGTGGTAGCTCGGCTCCCTTTGGAATCGTCATAATCTAATGGCGTATAGCCCACCCATCCACTGAAAGGGTCACCAATTCAAAAATAACAAATATACAAGAAGCATAAACGGAGCAAACATTATACATGGATATATTCAAGATCTCATTCTAACCCATGTATGAAAACAAGTAAAAAAAAAATAGATTATTAAAAATCATTAAGACTCTATTCCTAATGCAATGCCTATATGCCAATGCATATGATTCCGAAAATTAGAACCGCTCCGCAGAGGGTTGTGGCAGCACCATTAAGGAGATGAGTATCTACTCATCTATCAGATTCAATGATCCACTAAGGGATAAGGTGGCTATAAAGCGCACCCCGTGCCACCTCTCTGGTGTGCACCTCGTGCCTCCTCTATGGTGGTGGTCACGTAACTATGAATGCATGTACATAATTTTTTTTCAATAGATATGTGGACTTCTAGTCACATGTTACAACTTAACTATACCATAAGTGATTTTTCTCATTCATAAATGATTGCATACATGTACTTATTCATTCACCTTGGAATTTGCACATTATTAAACACGTATGAAAAAGGAGCAATTATGCACAACAAATTAGCATGTATAGGTATATCTAAAAATGGATAGGTGCCCTTACGTGAGCAAAAGCATTCCCTTTTATTTCTCTTAGTCATGAAAGACCCTCGAGAATCTGATAGCATTCGCAAAGGTTATATTCCCAATTTTGTTCTCACACCAATAATTCTCCAAGAAAATGTTTTTATTTTTCTTCTTACCCATTTCTCCGGAATCTCACTCAAACTTTCTCACCATCTCACTTATCTCTTAAAGTTCACGGCACAAACGCTCAAGAGAAGGAAAAAATGAAAACTGAAGAAGTAGAGAGAGAGATGACCGGATTTGAGAAAAAGCAAGAAAGATAGAACTTGACCAATATCTATCCAAAGAAACCACGACTTTGAAGGTTAAGAATTAGGCCAATATCTATTATTATTATTTTTAGATCAAAGTTTAACACTTATAATTTTTCTTTTCTAAAATAAACTATCGCTTAAAAATAAGTTTTGATTAAGAAAAGTTGCCTAGCTTTAATTAAGGTTACCCTATTTCAATGGTTCTTGACTTATAATGATTCTTAACATATTCCGTCTCAATAGTCAATAGAACCTCATTTGTTTTATGTCGTTTCTCAAACTTCTATAAGTTTGTTAATACTTTACGCGCAATGTCTAAATTTATCAATAACAACATAAACATTATTTTCCATTGTTTTAAAATAAATTGAGATCATAAATCAACCATTTATTCATTATTATTTCTAGAGGACCAAAGACACACATAATGAAACTATTATTTTCTAAAACGTTATTTTGAGAAAAGAAATCTAGCCGGTATAAATTTTTATTCTAAAGTTCTCATTCTAAAAATATTAGTATCTTTAGTGTCTAATAACTATTCTTTTTAGTTACTAACTAACTCATTGGTTTTAGACCCAAAGTAATAACAAAGGTTCAATTTTAAGATTCCCTTAAAACTACCAAAAATAGAAGAATTCAGTCATGTTAAATAATCTATTTCACACCAAAACTAAGTTTCATTCAAAAGTCCATAACTACAGATCTTAATTCTACTAAATTAACTTAACCCTTTTGTTTTACACAACTCACCTAGTTACACTTTGTTAGTGATGGTTTGAAGAAAAATTAAAGTCCAATATGTCCACTATCTTCTTAATTAGAAGGTTGCTTAAAGCTATTGATGGTTACGGGTGAATATAGGAATTAAAGTAGTAGACAACAAAAAGAAAAGAGTGAAAATTAGAACCAAGTTACTACAAGTACAAAGGGAATAAAGAACTTTAAACAAGTTGTTTCAAAAACATAAACGCAGAAGGAGTTTCATAAACAAAGAAAAGAAAAGACAAGAACATGGTATATTTTATTTTTAACCAAATAAAGAGACATTAGTTAAGTTAAACAAATGGGGTCTTGTGATAATACTAGCTTAGATCAGAAGAGAGAAAAAAAAAACAGTAGTTTCGAAGTACTCTTGTAGCATCAAAATCACAGCTAAGGTTTCACTTCCAAAAATTAAACGTGAAATTAAAATCCTTTTTATTTTTGCTCTTTAATTTCATTGAAGATCATGAAACATAACCGTAAATTAAACAAGGAAACAAATGAAAGAAATTGAAGGAGAGGTTCTTACAAATCCAAGGTATGGCAGCCAAGGGAGGAGAAGAGTAAATCCACCACACTT
>Ga0315914_1008537_pt1 | contig 13608 bp, 11 predicted proteins | sample MpolenodulesMG_FD_203920 | JGI IMG/M metagenome (GOLD analysis project Ga0315914, IMG submission 203920) | Medicago polymorpha root nodule microbial communities from Los Angeles, California, United States - elongated nodules | ecosystem: Host-associated > Plants > Roots > Nodule | place: USA...
TTAAAATAAATGGCACATGCAAAATAAAATGAAAAATAAAATTTTCACAAAAAAAAAGTATAATAAACCCACGAAATAAAATGTGTCGTTCACTTCTCTTCTATTATATATAGAGGTAGAGGCAAGAGGTAGAATAAACCTAGAAAAAGACACAACAATAGTATACAACTAAGTCATTAAGCAAAAAATCAATGAAGTCTGTTTATTCTCCAACCATAATTTACTTCCTCCTCGTCGCTATTAATCTTTCATTAGTTTTCAGTGCTGATATTCCCACGTTAGTATTGGACACATTAGGTCTCCCTCTTAAATCAGGTGATAGTTACCAAATTATCCCAGTACTTCGTAACCAGCGTGGTGGAATAGTAATAGGTCAAACCGATGATTCAGATTGTGCATATCTTGTCACACAACATGATTTAGATGTTGGTTTACCAGTGAAATTCCTCTCCACAAATATCCTTGGTTCTATCTTCACGGGTAGTCCAATTGATATTGAATTCAAATTTAAGCCTAATTGTATTGAATCATCAAAATGGCTGGTATTTGTTGATAGTAAATTAGATCCTTTGCCAATATATTATGTTGGTATTGGTGGTCCTAAAAACTACCCTTCTCATACGCAAATATTCAATGGTACATTTAGTATTCAGAGATCTGAGGAAATTCCAGTTGTTTATACGCTTAATTATTGTATAATGGATCATTGTTCGTATATTGGGGCAAACTCAGTTCTTATCGGTAATGAAACTGATAGGCGTATGATAGTAAGACATCCTATTTTGGTTTTGTTTGAACGTGTTATGCTCATTTTATAAGTTCTTGAAAATTCTTATTTACCCGTCAACAAAAGATAGATAGAGTTATTTATGCTAAGTTAACACTAATCAAAATCTTTCGTTTGTCTATATATAATTTTAACATAAATAATGGAAGACAATGAATAGTTTTGAATGATGTCAACTTAGCATTACTAACTGTACCCTCTTGTTCTTTCAAAAAAAATAATGTACCCTCTTGTTATATATTATATATGATGAATGGATTATGTTCTTGTATTAATGTAAGCGTTTGTGGAATAGTGTATTGTTGCTGTGTGTTTCTTTTCTTGTAACCTATTTGTTTGTGTTGTTCATATTAGTCTATATACCCATTGAGGTATATATTATACCCGATGGGGTATATAAAAGTTTTAGAATATCATTATTGTAAATTAAGTGTAAATTGATTAGCATTGATTAGTCATGAATGTATAGGATCAATATTGATTAGTATTGGTCAAACTCTGATTGTATATGTACAAACCAAAAGAAATGGAAAGGCAAGACCTATTATTCTAACATGGTATCAGTAAGCATCAGGTACTGATCCAAGAATCCTAATTTTTTTCCCTACTGCCGCCGGCCTCCTCTTCCTCCCAAACACCCACGCCGACCGCTCTCTCCCCTTTTCTCTTCAAAAAAAATATGATCACCCTTCAACATTTCATCATGTCCGGTATCTCATCGACTCCCTCTTCCCCTACCAAAAACTCGTCCCCTCATTTTCAATCTACAACTTCGGCAACAACAACATCACCTCCTACCCACCCCGCCTTCTCCATTTCAAACATCACAAATTTCATCAAAATTACTTTTAGTATTGAAAAGGGTCAATATAACACGTGGTCTGAATTGTTCAAAATCCATGCCCGTGTTCATCAAGTAATTGATCATATCATCCCTACCGAAGTACACCCTCTCCTGACCTAAAAACCACTGATCCTAATCGCTGGAAAAGATTAGATGTTGTTATCCTGCAATGGATTTATGACACTATATCAGATGATCTCCTTCACACCATTATTGAACGAGATTCCACTGCAGAACAAGCATGGAATCGGTTGTTCAATATTTTTTATGATAATAAAAATTCTCGTGCTCCCTATCTAGAGCAGGAATTTTCAAAAGCTCGTATGGAGCTATTTCCTGATGTCTCCACCTACTGTCAACATCTCAAATCTCTATCTGACCAACTCTCTAATGTTGGTACTTCCGTGTCCAATGAAAGACTAATGCTTCAGCTCATCTCTGGCCTCGCTGATGCTTATGCCACAGTCAGTTCCCAAATTCATCATGGTGACTCTCTTCTCCCTTTTTACAAAGCTCGCTCCATGATTATCTTAGAGGAAACCGCCAAAGCCAAGAAGGTAGCCACTACTGTTGATAACTCAATTTTCTTATCCTTCCAAGATGATGCTTCTGCATCGGCTGGTAACAATCGCAACAACAACAACAACAACAGTCACGGCAACAACCCTCGCGGTGGTAGAAATAATGGTCGCGAAGGTCGTGGAAAGAGCAATGGTAGAGGTGGAGGTCGCTCTCAGCCGCAACAACCACCGTGGTTTCCATCTCCCTATCAGCAGCAGCCGTGGGAGTACCCATGGCAGCCATAGGCAACTCCACCATGTCCATACCCGACAACAAGTGCACCACCAAAACAGTCTGGCAAACTTGGTCCCAGGCCTCATCAAGCCAATCTTGTCACTGCTCCATCGGTCTCCACCGGTCAGCAAGCACCACAATACTATGCTCCGACGGACATCCAGGCTGCTATGCATACTTTCTCTATCTCCCCCCTTGATGATCAATGGTATATGGACAGTGGAGCAACTTCTCATATGACGGGCAATGGAGGTAACCTCACGTCTTATTTTAATATGAGTAATAATATTATTGTTGGCAATGGTCATCATATTCCTGTTGTAGATTCTGGTCATGCATCCTTACCTAATTCCCTACCTTTAAACAACGTTTTACATGCACCAAAACTTATTAAAAACCTTGTTTCTTTCAGAAAGTTTACGATTGATAATGATGTCTCTGTTGAATTTGATCCCTTTGGTTTTTTAGTGAAGGATTTTTAGACAGGAACACTTTTAATGAGATGTAACAGCCCTATTCCCACAAACCAACACACAGGCGCAACCCCGTCACCACCATCAGCCTTTCCTACTTTATCTATCGAGTTATGGCATTGTCGTCTAGGATATCCACGAGCTCCTGTTTTAAATTCTCTTCATCGAAACAAATTTTTGTTATGTAATAAGTTTCGTGATGATTTCTTTTGTCAATCTTGTCCACTTGGGAAACAAATAAAACTTTCTTTACAATTCTCTGTCATTTACTTGTATGCCTTTTGACATTGTTCATAGTGATCTTTGGACCTCTTCGGTGTTAAGTTTCGGGGGGCATCGTTATTATGTGTTATTTCTTGATGACTTCACCGATTTTTTGTGGACTTTTCCAATCAGTAACAAATCACAAGTCTATTCCATTTTTTCACAATTTCGTGCTCACATTCAAACACAATTTGAACGCCCAATAAAATGTTTCAATGTGACAATGACAAAGAATATGATAACAATCTTTTTCAAAAATCTTGTGAACAAAATGGAATGTCTTTTAGATTTTCTTCTCCTCACACCTCCCCTCAAAATGGAAAAGTTGAAAGAAAAATTCGTACAATAAATAACATCATCTGCACCCTCCTTGCTCATGCTTCTATTCCTCCAATATTTTGGCATCATGCTCTTCAAATGGCCACTTACTTACACAACATAATTCCAAATAAGAAACTTAATCTTCAATCACCCAAAAAAATTCTCTACCAAAAAGACCCAGCTTATTCACACCTTCGTGTATTCGGTTGTCTTTGCTATCCCCTCATTCCATCCACCACTAGAAATAAACTCCAACCTCGGTCTACACCATGTGTTTTTCTAGGTTATCTGCATAATTATAGAGGTTATAAGTGTTATGAATTGTCGAGTCATAAAGTCATTATCTCTAGGAACGTTCTGTTTGAGGAAAATATTTTTCCGATTTCTACAATGAATGCTCCTACAGTGCCAAACTAAAATTTCTTAGATGACGACATACTCCCTCTTGCTCACTCACAATTATATACTACACCTCAAACGACCCCTTCTCCCCACATAACTACTTCTTCTCCGCCTTCACCCACGACCCGACACATCTCTCCTTCTCCACCTTCACATACGGCCCAACAATCATCTCCCTCTCAATCATCACCTACGGCCCAAGATATCACTACCTCTCAAACTACACCCATATCCCGTATAAATTCTCCTTCCCCAACACCGACTTCCAAAACACAAACTTCTCCTACCTCCCCACTTCAACATATAATCACACATGTCTCCCCACATGCACCTCTTTCTCCTCAAATGAAAACCCGCTCCCAACATGGTATTTTTAAACCTCGTTAACTTTTCAACCTACACACATCAACCCCTCAATCCATTTCTCCTTTACCTATAAACCCAATTGATGCATTAAAAGATCACAATTGGAAGATGGCCATGAAAGACGAATATGATGCTCTTATTAATAATAAGACGTGGGACTTAGTTCCTCGTCCCTCTAATGCTAATGTTATTCGAAGTTTGTGGATTCATTTGAGCGTTACAAAGCTCGTCTTGTAGGTAATGGTGCAAATCAATAATCTAGTATTGATTGTGGTGAAACATTCAGCCCCATTGTTAAACCGGCCACTATTCGCATGGTTCTTAGCATTGCTTTATCCATGTCGTGGTGTCTTCATCAACTAGGAGTCAAGAACGCTTTCTTGCATTGAAATCTTGATGAAACAGTATATATGCACCAACCTTTTGGCTTTCGTGACTCCCAACATCCTGAGCATGTCTGTCTCCTCAAAAAATCACTTTATGGTCTCAAACAAGTACCTCGTGCCTGGTACCAAAGATTCACTGACTATGTTGCCACATTGGGTTTCTCTCACAGCATCTCTGATCATTCTTTATTTATTTACCATCATGGTAATAATACAACTTATATTCTCCTTTACGTTGATGACATCATTCTCACTGCTTCTTCTGATGCTCTACGTGACACTATTATATCTAAACTTAGTGTTGAGTTTGCCATGAAGGATTTGGGTCCTCTGAGTTATTTTCTAGGAATATCTGTCACTAAACATACAAGTGGTCTTTTCTTATCCCAAAAGAAATATGCAGAGGAGATTGTAGAACGAGCTGGCGTGTCTTCTTGCAAGTCATCACCTACACCAGTTGATACCTAGGCAAAACTCAATGCTTCTTCTGGGAATTCATATCATGGCCCGACGAAATATCGGAGTCTTGCAGGTGCTTTGCAATACTTAACATTCACAAGACCTGATATCTCCTATGTTGTTCAACAAGTATGCTTATTCATGCATGATCCTAAAACACAACATATGTCGGATTTGAAATGTATCATTCGGTATATTCACGACACTCTTGATTTCGGCCTTCATTTATATCCCTCTTCTGTCAGCAAACTAGTATCTTACACTGATGCAGATTGGGATGGCTGTCCAGACACTAGAACATTCACTTCTGGCTACTGTGTCTACCTTGGTGATAATCTAATCTCTTGGTCTGCCAAGCGGCAACCCACACTTTCTCGGTCTAGTGCAGAAGCTGAATACCACGGAGTCGCAAATGTAGTATCTGAATCTTGTTGGATTAGAAATTTATTATTGGAACTACATTGCCCCATCACAACAACTACTTTGGTCTATTGTGATAATGTGAATGTGATTTACCTTTCTGGCAACCCTGTTCAACATCAGCGCACCAAACACATCGAGATGGATATTCATTTTGTGCGTGAAAAGGTGGCCGGTGGACAAGTCAGAGTTCTACACGTTCTTTCGCGTTATCAAATTGCTGACATCTTCACCAAAGTTCTTCTGTTGCAACTCTTTCATGACTTTCGTGATAGTCTCAACATTCGTCAACCTTTAGTTTCGACTACGGATGTGTATTAGTCTATATACCCATTGGGGTATATATTATACCCGTTGTGGTATATAAAAGTCTTAGAATATCATTATTGTAAATTAAGTGTAAATTGATTAGCATTGATTAGTCATGAATGTATAAGATCAATATTGATTAGTATTGGTCAAACTCTGATTGTATATATACAAACGAAATGGAATGAAAGGCAAGGCTTATTATTCTAACAGTTCATATGTATAATAAATAATATTCACTTTTATTTTCTTGTTATTGTTGTTCTTTTGTTGTTCTCTCTTTTATCCATTGATCCATATGAAAAAATATTTGTTGAGAGATAATTTGTGGTATTTGCATGACATTTGAGTTGTGCACTTTAGCATTTCTCTTTCATTCATGATACTTTGTTGGATGAACTTATTTCCATCGTTCTACTATTAATTAGATTTAAAAATAAACTAATGATAATTGTCATTTAGTTTGGCTTTCTTAAACTTTCAAGAGTTATGGGCTTCATTGAGACATCAGGGGCAATAACTGTTAAAGAGAGTTAGTGACTAAGACATTGACCTAACTATTTTGATCATATATATTGAAATAAAGTAATCAATAACGATGTATTCATACATAGAGAACTGAATCGAAACAACCTAATCATTCTACTTACCTTGATCTTATCTCTTTTATTTATTTTCTACAAACAAAACTTGTGCCTAGTGCAAAACCCCTCAATTTACACATCCTTAGAATAATTACTATTTTTTAGGGAAGAATAACTACTATTGTTTAGTTGAAATTACACAATCCTATGGAAACAACATTTTTTTTATAAATATTACTACTGTTTGTATGTAGTATGACTCAAAATTTGATGGATGAAGAATATTGTTGTTAAAAATATAAAAGATTTGTTTCAAATTTATTTTATACTGAAAATATATTTATGGACAATAAATATATTTTTGTACCGTATGAAGGACAATTTGATGCAAATATATTTTGAAAGGGAATATTATATTTTTGATGCAAATATTCTTTCACTGAAGGAGAGTAAAAAAGAAACGTATCTTCAGTGTGATATTCATTCCAAATTTATGAGTTATATTTCTCTATAAATATAGACCTTGTATCAAAGTAAACCTTGAGAGAGATAGAGGGGGCTGAAAACAAGGGTTTAGAAGTCAACAAGAAAACTAGGGTTTGTATAGAGTTTGCTCTTGGCAAAAAACACTAGGGTTGGGGTTGATTCACCTTGGGAAACACTATTAGGATTGAGTCTCTTGGTCACAGGAAGAGATTGGAACTTTAGGTAGAATTAGGCGGGAGACTTATTCTTGTAACCCATTGATATCTCTTTTGTAAAGTTACTCATCATTATAGTGGAACGGAGGGCTGCTCTCTCCCCTAGACTAGGTCAGTTTTGGACCGAACTGGGTACACAAATTTGTGTGTTCTCTCTTTCTTTCTCTCATTGTTTTCTACTTTTGATTGTGTTTATAACTTCCATAGACTCTGATATTGGTTGCTTGATTATTACTTGCTCCACACATCAAGTATTTATTGATGTGATTTTCATCGAATTCACAACAACTACTTATCGACACACTAATACACTTTCTTAATGAGTAAGTTTTGTTTAAGTCTAGTCCAATAAACTATTCGGATATTTTCGGCTTTATCCGCTCGTGTGCTCTAACTAAAGCTTCAAACTTATCTGATTCGTTTGTTACTTGAACTAATCCACAAATTACTCAATTCTTAAGTGTCTCCAGATCAGCTGCAAACTCTCCCTATAAAAGGAGAGCTCACATAGTTCATTCGGTATACCGTAAAAGACTTATGATACTTCAAATCTTCTTCTTCTCCTCTCCTATTTTGGCTTATGTTGACAAGCCTTTATTTTCTCCATCTTTTCGTTTTGTCTCTTCATATTCAAGTGATATTCGTACCATAATAGAGTGATATTCATACCATATTTAGGGTATTATTCTCAAACGATTATTTACAATGCAGTAGGTAATGACAATTTGAACTGGCTATTTTATCTTGGAAGCAGCGCGGTTGATGGTTTGTCTTGCTCAACTTTGAACAGTACTGTGAAACGTTTTAAAGAGAGTGACCTAGTCGTAACTCAACCTAGTAATTTCTTCGGTGATAAATCTTTTATAAGGTACTTTTTTGAATCCTACAACAACAATTATTAAAAAAAATTAAACAATAACAAGAGTTCAAAAAAGAAGGGTAAACGAACAAAAGATGTTGACACCAACAATATATTATTCAACTTACTAAATGCTTACATTGTAAAAGCACAGAATTCATCAAAACAAGAACTGAAGTTACATACATAATCTAGTTTACTAGCAATGTAAAAATTCAAGCAACAGACTTAATAATTTCATCTTCATAAGAATAAGTCTCAGTAAACACATAAGAAGAAATCTGGTTATCAGCCAAAATCAAACGTCCTCCACCTTCACCATTATTATAAAACCCAATATCCGAACAAAAACTAGAAGATACATCGACACAAAATACAAACTTATACCTCAAAGGACTATAAATCTGAATATTGAATGTGCCATTCACTATTTGCATACCAGGATAATTTTCTGGACCACCAATACCAACACAAAATTTATTAATAGCATTATCAATAAATATCAACCATTTTGATGATTTAACACAATCAGGCTTCTTTGTGAACTCAATCTCAATTGGAGTACCTGTCAAGATATCATCACTCTTTGGATCTAATATGTTGAATTTCACTGATATACCTCTATCACCAGTATTAAAATCTTCTAAGACAGTAACTGGACAGTTTAAATTACCAGGTTTTACTAGTTTTAGTTTTCCACTACGGATGCCATAAAATGTTGGGGTAATGTACTAAGGACTATATGGGTGAACGGGCACAAAACCAGTGTCAAATATGTAAGTACCATCATCATATGAGAAAGCTAGGGAAATATTGGTGATGAAAGCAAAAAGGAGGAAGGAAAAGGTGAGTGAGCAAACAAAATTCATTATTTGATTAATGAGTATATTATGTGTGTGTTTTGGTGGATTAATTACCTCTGCCTCTATATATATCGTAGTATAGAGAAAGATATAAACTTTTGGACACACTATATAAACACACATAAAAACAGATTTTTTGTAATTATTTAAAAAATAAATATTAGTATTCTAATTCTATTATGTCCTCTCCATCTTTTTTCAATAATGTATGTATGACTAAATTTAGTGTTCAAATATAGGTGCTTAAGTACGTATTTCGCTCAGAGTATAATTTAAGGGAAATATTAATGAGTATCCTAAGGTCGTTGTTAATGATTTTAAATAGTAAGTTTTTATGAAAACTTGTACATCAAATGTATTAAAAATTGAAATATTAAGCATTTGTAATGAAAAATTTCTTAATTGAATATCCTTAAATAATATTCGTAGGACATTCGTTAAGAAAACTTTTAATTTAATTATACTTGTTTTTAAAACATAGCATGTGACAAATTTTTGAAAAATTAGGTAGCCACGTGAACAATAAGCATGTGATGCTTAACTATTTTGTTGTATTCAATGCTTGCTTAGTCAGCTTAAGGGTTTAGTTAGTGGATCTGTCTAGTATTGACCTTTAAAATATACTCCACCGTTCTATAAAAGTGATTTATTTGCGGAGAAAAAATTTGTCCCATAAAAATTGATTTATTTCACTTTCAATATAATATTAATTATTTTTTTCAATTGTAATTTTAATTAATTATTCTTTCATCATTCTCAATCCAATATATTCTACTTGGCATTTATGATAATGAAGAACACACCAATACTTGATAATACATTTAAAACTATTTTTCTCTCTCTTTCACTTATATATATTTTTTTAATATGTATGAAATAAGTAAAATGCTCACTTATAATGAGACGGAGGAAGTAGTCTAATGGTGGATCATTACAATTTTTAATAAATATAAATTTTATAATAATAAAAAATTGAGTTATTTTATTTTATTTATTTTATTTTTATTTAAATATAGAAATTATTAAGGGGCCACCACAGGGGCGGACTTGAAAGAAAATTATCAGCGTGGTGATTTATTTTAGCAAATTAAATTACACTAAAAATAATAAATAATGTTTATATTTTAGTGGGGGCATCAAGATAATATATAATAAAAATAAGGCTTAAATACACTTTTGTCCCCCTATGTTTACCCTCGCAGCGATTTTGACCCCTAACAAAAAAAATACAATTTTAACCTCCTAATTTTGCCATGTTTAGGGAAATATGCTCTTTTGGCCCCTTATCTTTACAAAAAACTTGCGATTTTGACCCCTTTTTTGGGACACGTGGCGGCTTCTCGGCATAGTTGCGAAAATTAGGGGGTCAAAATTGCATTTTTTTTGTTAGGGGACAAAAATCGCTACGACGGCAAACATAGGGGGCCAAAAGTGCATTTAAGCCTAAAAATAATGTTTAAACTAAAAATAATACATAATAAATAATATTATAAAAAAGATAAAATATTTTTTTTCAAAGCAAAGAAGAAGGGGGCATCAAGAGGCTACCGAAACATCTCAACTAGGTTGCCACCAAACTGTAACCTCCATCCACAACCACCTACTCTATATATACTATTAAAAAAAAGAGGAGAAAATAATATGTACAAGAGGGGGGACTAGACCAAAACACTCAGAGAAAATAAGCGGACAACCAAATACTAAGGCAACCTTAAATTAGGAGGTGGGCCCATAGGACGGGTTTGATATCCAGCCGCCTTAGCAATTTTCTTCCTCTGACATTTAGTAAGGTTAGGTGTGTAAGGAACATCTGCATCTTTTCCTCTAATCACTAAATGCCCAACAAGGTCAAGTTCACGTCGCAGCTAGCTTGACACCGCCTCAATATCCAAGGCATTATTTACAGGCTCCAAAACTGGCTGCTGGGCCGGGATCAATTCGTGAGGTGATGGCCTAAGAACTTCATCCGTAACATTTTCCAGAGGCATACTAAAAAGAAGTGTCAGATTTACCTTGCACCATCTCGAGCACCTGCTCGTGTTGCTGTGCCTCAGCTTGGAATGGCGTCGCCTCTTTGTTTGATGTCTCATGGCTTGGTGGCTCGAGAGTTGCATCTACAACATCAATGGTGTGATCTTTTGGTAGCTGAAAAACATTTGATCAGCCAATCCTCAAAGGATTTTCCTTTGCTTTCCATGCTTTGGAATTTGGTTTTTGAGCATGTTCCGGTAAATTCTAAGTAAAAAATTTCATCCAAAAAGTGTATCCTCTTGATATATTTCTATTGATTATGTATGAGTAAGTTACAAACTATTAATATATCATGATGTTACAACTAATAAAACACACTAAACATTATAACCCATCGTTTTCTTTTTAACATTTATGTTATATTTATTCTCGACAAAAAAAGATGACAAAAACAAAAACTAAGACTTGAACCCAAGACCATGAGTTAGGAAAACACACACTATTTTGAAAAAAGAAAACACACACTTGACCGCTAGACCAATACATCATGCCCAATTATATATCCAAATTAGAGATATATAATATAAATATCTGACTTTAAATATATATAAAAGAAGGTTTGGGCTGGGATGGTGTGGCTATTGCCACACCAAGCCTAAAGCAGATTTTCCCCTGGTCCACCATTAAACCAGACTCATGTTTTTAAAGTGCACTAATAATTATTTTAGGATTGTTTCTAAATATATTCAATTTTGAACTCAACACAGGCTCCAAAGCTAAACTTTAATCACTCTAAATTAACACCTAAGTTAGATTATAATTTTAAGGAAAAATTATACAATTAGTCCCTTAACTTAATTTTAGGTAACACTTTCGTCCTTTATCTTTTTTTGTTACGATTTAGTCTTTTACGTTATAAAATAACAACATAGTTATCCTTTTTTATGAAAAAAATAATTTAAAACTCCAAAAAAAAATTCATCAAACTCATAGACAAACGCAAATCTTTATCATACAAGTCTAAAAATAAAATTTCTTTGTAAAAAATCTTAAAAAGAATGATAAGATATTGTCATTTTATAACATAAAGGACTAAATCGCGACAAAAAAAAGATAAAGGACGAAAGTGTTATCTAAAATAAAGTTAAGAGACTAATTGTGTAACTTTGCCTAATTTTAAATAGTAAAAATACATTTTAATTTATAATAGTGGTCTCCTTTAGGGAACTTTTAATTCCTTCATGAGGAACACAACCCTACTTTTTATATAGGGTTAAATAATGTTTTGCCCCCTTATCATTCAAAGATTCCACCAAAAACGACCTTGATCTCATCTGATTGGGCAACTAAACTAATGTGGCACGTTAACCGGACAAGTTAATTAATTTTTTATTTTTTTTAAAATCAATCTCACATTTTTGCAAAAAAAAAATTACTCAAATGAAAATAAAGAAATTTGGAGATAAACCGTAGATTTCTCCTTCCTATTGGAACAAGAATGATATTGTACAATTCCTCTAAGGTTTTGATGATAGCAAGTTATTGAAGAGCAATTGGATATACTAATATTTATTCAAGTGTGCAGGATCATAAAATATATCCATCAAGAGATTGAACAAGTATTAAAGCATCAGAAGCACAAGAGAAGCTTAAAAGACTATGGTAGAATATCTGAAGAAAGGTCAACCATAAGTCAACACATTGGATCAGAAGAAAAAGACACCTCTCAGAGGCTGGAAACTAGCCTCATCAGACTCTGTCGCGATCATCAGACTCAGAAGACCTTGCCAGACTCAAAAGACCCCTTTAGACTTGGAAGACCTTCGGACTTCAGAAGAACCTGAAGGAGCCTGACTCCACATCAGATTTGTCGTCTTATATGGCTTTCGACATTAAAGGATCTGAACATAGTTTTGTCTTCTTTTGACAACGTGTAGACACAGACAAAGAACTTCAAGGGCAATATGAATGAACAAATACTTCCCGTTTCAACATAGGATTTTTGAATGACTATCCAACGGAATTATCCATATTAGGCAATGGCTTAACATCATTGATTAGAGGCTTTTCAACGACTCTTATTGCACTCACACTCTTCTCTAACGTCTCTCAAATATCTGCCTATATAAGGAGCTGAAGACTTGAAGAAGATCAACAAGACTCTGCTATTTTCACTGTTCCATTACTCTGCCAAATTAAATAGCGCAAAAACACTTAGGATTTTCGTTTCAACTTTTGTAATCTTAGAAATCCTAAAGTCTTAAGAGTTTGTTCATATTTTTCAGTTTACATTAACATTTGTAAATCCGGTGTAGGAACAAGCTTGTTTATATGTGTTGTAAACAAATAGAAGCTCTTACTTGTGAAGCTTGAGCATCATAAGTCTCTTGGTGAAACCTTGAGCACCAGAAGTCTCTTTTAGTTGTGGTTGAGCATTTGAAGTTTGTTGCATGCGTGACTGATGTATTCTCTCTTCTACGCGCATCTTTACTCTTCTTCCTCTTCTCCAAAAGGGAATGTATCCTCTTCTTCAACATTTAAACAATGTTTTTAGAAAAACATGAAAAATTTGGCAGAAAACTAATAAGCTCGAGAGTAGAATCTAAAGTACCCTTGAAGAAATTAATAAACAGTTTTGCAAAAAGATTAAAGATTGAGCAGAAAAATTAAACCTTGGGAACAAAATCTAAATTGAAATCAAATCTAATATGGACGACCTCTAACAAATTGTTCAATGGTTGGTTATTTCCATTTTTAATACGTGTAAAATACACTCCCCTCCCCTCAAAGATATAAGTATTACA
>Ga0315914_1008538_pt1 | contig 13605 bp, 7 predicted proteins | sample MpolenodulesMG_FD_203920 | JGI IMG/M metagenome (GOLD analysis project Ga0315914, IMG submission 203920) | Medicago polymorpha root nodule microbial communities from Los Angeles, California, United States - elongated nodules | ecosystem: Host-associated > Plants > Roots > Nodule | place: USA...
TGCCCAACCGAGATGATACATATCCCTGGATATCGATAGAAGTCTGTCGCGTCATTTTTCGGAGGTCAAGACTATTTGATTAGCGTTTGACTCACTAATTATTTCACGACGGAACATTTAATTTTTTTAAGAAAAAGGGGGAAAAAGTTCAAACTGCCCCATATTGAAGAGATTTAGGGTTCGGGGGTTAGTTACATAAAGTGAAAGTATTAGCACCCTTTACGTCCGTAGTATCCTACGGGAACCTCTTGGTTTTATTTAATGTTTTGTGCTATAAACTTGCTTGTTTAAAAATGGAATTTAAAATGATAAAAGAAAAAAAAAGACCTAATTTATCTACATTTTTATTGATTTGGAAGGACATAGTCCTTTGCCTACGTACTCGTGAGGGATCAAAACCTCGTAGTTCGGGGTAGAAATTGACGTTTGATTTGTTATATGTTTTTTTATTAGTTTTTGAAAAATGTTTTAAAATGAAAAGTCAAGTGGCAAATTTGAATTGGTTTGTATTTTTTAATTTGAAAGAAAATAGACTTAAAGTATGATTAAATGGATTGAAATTTGATTAAGAAAGTAAAATAAAAATGGAATCGCTTGATTGTAAATCAAGGTTTATTATGAAAATATTTTTGTGATTTTTGTTATTTGAATGTTTTTGTTGTTTTGGAATAATAAATGAAAATTAAACTAACGGAGCAATAAAAATAGAAGCGCGTGGATTTTTGTAGTGACGTTCGATCACCACAAAATCCCTAACCTAATTTTTTTGCATTTATTGACATATATAAAGCGGTAAAGAAATAAAAGAAGACACACACACGCACACTTTTCTCATTTATATTGTTTACATTGAACCTAGATACATTCTAATTGTTGGAAAATAAATGACGATAATTAAAATGGTAAATGATAATATAAATAAAATGAAACGAAAAAAAAATGCTAAAACGTAAGAGAATAAAAGAAACTAAGAGAGAGGGACAACCGAAGGGACAAAAGTACCGAAGGGACTTTTCCGAAGGGACGGAAAAAGAGGGAGAAGAAAAGAATAGCTCGTCAACACAAGCTAAATGAGGGAGAAGAGAGAAAAGTTCTTTGACAACTCAAGAAAACTTTTGGTGTGTCAAATTGTGAGGGATGAGGGCTCTATTTATAGGTGAGGAGGTTGATGAAAATGGAAAAGTGGTTTAATAGTTTTTGATGGACAATTATGATGAATTTTGAAAAAGGAATGTTAAAGTTGACACTTGATTTGAATTTTATTTGGACCTTGGACATATTTTTTGTGACCTATTAGACATTAACACTATTATTTTTTGGACATTTTTGACAATTAGTAAAAACTAAAATAAAAGTGATTAAAGTAAAAGAAGAAAAATGACTAATAAAAAATAAAAATTAAAACTAAAATTAAAATTAAAAATAAAAGATAATTAATAAAAGATGGAATTTTAAAAGATAAAATTAAATAAAAAAATAAAGATAAAAGAGAAGAGGGTCCGAATCGGAACAAAAAATGAGGTATTTTAAAATACCTCTTTGCCGAATGTTTCACTGAAAAGTCAGAGACTATTCAGGATCAAACAGTGTATGAATGTAAGACCTTAGGTCAAAAATTGGGGTATGACAAAGTCGTAGAGCGAAAAGAAGTCGAGCTCGAAATAGAATATGACTCCTAGAAGGGAATGTACCCATTTCTAGGCGCCATTATGGAAGGATTTCCACGCCCTAAAGAATTCTCGAAAGAGAAATGATATTTGTACAACCATTTTTGTACAACTTTTGTACAACTTTCTCTCTCATACTCACATTATCTTCTTATTCTCTCTCTTCCTTTTTCTCTATTTATTGGTTTTGACCAATGAGAATAGAGAACAACAAGGTTGTCCCAAAAGTTGTACCAAAAGAGTTGTTCAAATATCACTACTCTTCTCCAAAGGAACCCATTAAAAGTAGAATGACCAAGATGCTCTCAATTCACTCAAGTGAAGACACAACTCTTGAAAAGACTTCCTCCGGTCATCAGATTTAGTGACAAAAAGACTAATCTTTGTTCGACTGTTTAGGACCTAGCCTAAAACTCTTTATTCCCTCAAACAAATTCAGCGTTGCTTAAACAATCTAGCCACATTGGGAATAGATATACACTTTATTCAGCCATATTTCTAAAGAATTGCGGTGATTAGAAGTCGGTAACGGTGAAGTAAACAGACAAGAAATCATAACTTGCAAAATGGTAAGCCGTTATATAACATGAGGCGTGATGAAGTCACTGTCCTTAAGGATTTATACGCCTCATAAGCGCATATCCTCCCAGGATACAACAAGTTCTTCTCTGATATGAATCATATCAAATGTGATAGAACAGCTCGAATCTGTTAAACATTGGAATGATGTTACCCAGGATTGTGTATTAGACTCGTAGAAGGAAGAATTTTTATAGGTAATGCATATTTTTCATATAAAAGAAAAATTGACAGATAGAGATAAATAAACTTAGTTGTCATTGAAATTTTTTATAAGCAGACACTGATACAACTTTATCAACACTGATAAGTAAAAAGAATGTGACCTCATTATAGGAAAATTGGCGGATAGAGATAAATAAACTTAGTTGTCGTTGAAATTTTTTATAAGCAGACACTGATACAACTTTATTAACATCTTCTGTCAACAACTTATATGTAACCTGCAAAATAATAAACCATTATCTAACCTGAGGCGTGACAAAGTCACTGTCTTTAAGGATTTATCCGCCTCATACTCAGGATACAACAGGTACTTACATACAATTGATAGTGATTCAATTGATAATGAATAGTACTTAGACAATTCTTGTGTTTGATTCCTAACTGTGTTGTGGAATGAAACCTATCTGAAATGATTAGTCGCTGCTACGGTCTCATGATCAGATGTAATGTTTATACTAATTAGGCACATACAAAAAGACATTTATACCAAATCTTTTTTTATTATTAGCGCATAAGTTGTTTTTGTGTGTGTTTGAACACTATATTTAGTCTTGTGACCATACAAGATTAGATCTCTTTGAGGATATTTGGACAACTAATAAAACACGACAATAAAAAGTTGATATAAGATAAAGAGAAAAATAAAATAATAAGTCATAAATGGAATTTGAATTGTTATATAAATTATTGTATAATTTTTCTGCATGCAAGTGAATTATTACATGTAAGTATTTTTTTCTACCAATGTTTTTTAACAAACATAATAGCTTTAGTCATGATTAGTGAGCCATAGTGTTTTCAGTGTTCTTGAAGTTGAGTTGAGCCATTTCTAGTTTTTTTCTTACATGGTTTGGAGACTTTTTTTTTTTTTTTTGTGTTATCTTTGTAATTGTTATATATGTACTTCTTCTACTATTATTGTGTGTGCTTAAATTCAAACACGGGTCTACTTGGTGAACACTACCTTTGGTCATGAAACCATAGCAGAGACTAATTAAATTCAGTACACTTAAAAGTGCAACCTTACAAATGTTTCTTTTTCTGGACAATGTATATATTATAAACAAGTATGAATACAATTACATAGTTTATATGAGCAAGTTTGACTTTGTCTTTATGATTGAGTGTAGTATTGTGTTGTCGTAACCTTCTTCAATCAAACATGGTCTTTTATATAGAGATGATGTAGATGATCGTTGATGAAGAAATCCTTGTCCTTGAATATGCTTGAATTAATGAATGCTGATCTCACTCAATTCCATTCCATTAATGATGGTCTTAAAGAAGTTTTATTCCATTGCATAAGTCAGAATACACTTTCCTTCTTTGAGATACTAGTTGTTGCATACATCTATGATGATTTACTCAAGTTAGATGCTTGGTACAGAGGGTCTCACTCAAGAGGATTGCACATCAGCATTAACTTTCTCAAATGACCTTAATCTTGGTGCAGAGCTTTGTCTTAATATATGACACAAAATTCGTTAAGGTCCAAAGCTTCCAAAAACTTAGTGTAGAAAGCAACATGAGTCCAGAACTTTAATTGGTAATGCAGAGCTTTGACTACTCGTCCAGAGCTTTGACTTGGTCTAGAATAACCGAGATGTTCAACCCACTCAAGCGAAGACACGACTCTTGAAAAGACATCCTCCAGTCATCGGATTCAGCAACAAAAAGACTAATCTTTGGTCAACTATTTAGGACCTAACTTAAAACTCTTTATTCTCTCAAATAAATTCAGTGTTGCTTAAACAATCTAGCTACATTGGAAATAGATAGACACTTTACCCTCCCAATTCAAATGAATTGTATATGATTTCGAAAAGACATTTGAGCATAGAAATTTTAAATTCTTTTTATCTGGTAATATTGATTCAAACTTCACAATTTATTTTTTGTGTATACTTATACATAGATATAAAAAAAAATTAGTTCGAAAAAAAGAGATAAGTTTTTTTTTAAAAATAGCCAAACAACTTAGTGCCCGTTTGTTATGAATTCAAACAAAAGTGATTTCGACATTGAATAATTTAGATATAGTCCGTTTGTTATGGCTTAAATTAAAAGTGATTTTGACATAATATTATGAGCCAGTCTGTTATAGTTTTTTTAAGAAAAAAAATCACTTATTTAAAAAGAATAATCACTTTTAAGAATATAGCATCCGTTTGTTACAGCTTTTTAAAAAAAATCAGAATCTAAAAACAAATTTAAATGTGAAACTGTTAAGAGCAACTTCTCAAAAAATAGATTTTTTTTAGTGGAGAGAGAAAATATGAATCAAAATATTGAACTAATTTTGTAACAAAATATCACTTTTATACAGCTGTATCCAAACAAACTAGATTATTTTTTTTAAAAAAATGATTTTTATTAAAGTAAACAAACACAAAATAGATTCTGATTTTTCCTAAAATCTCTATAAAATAAAATCATTTTTATTTTAATCTATAACAAACGTGCCCATAATTTAGAGATTATATTTTAGAGATTTTATGAAAAATCAAAATCTATTTTGAGTTTGTTTACCGTAATAAAAATCATTTTTTTTTAAACAAATAATTTAGTTTGTTTGGATACAACTATATAAAAGGGATTTTCGTTGGTTATAAAATTATTTCAATTTTTTAAAACATGTTTTCTCTCTCCTCAAATCATTTTTTTGAGAAATAACAGCTTCTCATCTGAAGCTGTTTTTAGATTTTTTTTTTTTAGATTTTGATTTTTTTAAAAAGTTGTAACAAACGGATGCAACAATCTTAAAAGTGATTATTTTAAAAAAATGATTTTTTTTTTTAAAAAAACTATAACAAACGGGCTCATTTTTTAGTGATATTATAAAATAAAAAAAATCAGAATCTATTTTTCGTTTGTTGAATGTGATAAAATTCATTTTTTTTTTAAAATAATAATAATTTAGTTTGTTTGGGTACAACTAAATAAAAGAGATTTTTTTGTTCATAGCTCAACTGGCAGGACAATGCATAAATATATACAAGTCCACTTTCAAACCCAAGCCGCCACAAATAAAAGGAATTTTTTGTTACAAAATCATTTCAATCTTTTACATTTATACCTTTATTTTCTCTCCCCTCAAAAAAATAATATTTTCTTAAGAAGATTTTGTTTTTAGATTTTGTTTGGATTCTGATTTTTTTTTTTAAACTATAACAAACAAACTGTAACAAACCATGCAATATTTAGGGAAAAAAATAATTTCTTAAAAAACTATAACAAACTTATTGCTTACAACTATAAAACAGTAATCAACGCTCACTCTTGAACTAGAACGATTAAACCTCCCACCCCCAAGTTTCAAATTGGCTGAAGGAGTTTTTTCATTTGCTCAAAGTGATCGATCATGGCTGAAGTAACCGTTTCAAATTGTAACGAAGAACTCCTGAATTCACAAGCACACCCCAAGTTTTTTGCTCAGCAACGAAACCCTAAGGAACAACTCGAAGGCCAGAAGAAGCGCCTCTTGGAAGAACTCAAATCTGCTTTGTTGGAAAATCCTAACTTGTTAGGGTTTGAAATTGCAAAGTTTGAAATCATTGACGAAACTGCTTTGTTCGATAGCATTCCCATGAACCGAAAACAATCAAGAAGAAGGGCTTCCAAGAAGATTCACAAGAACACCGTTCTTGTACCTGTCACTGAGGAGCTCGTTGCAGCGACAAACAACTATGAGAGGAAGAAGAAGAAGAAGTACTCTCTAGAGATGATGGAAGCTGTGAGGTTTGTGAATGTCCCCGAGCAGTGCAAATTCTGGAAAAGAATCTACGCAGCACTTCAACCTTCCTTTGCTGATGAGTATGATACATCGGTGGTTCCCAACAACGGAAGACAACGTTAATTCACTATGTTCCAAAAAAATTTGTCCATTGAACTTTGAAGACAACATCAATTCACCATGTTCCAAATTTTTTTGTGCCTAGGCACTGATTTTAGTTGTATGGCTATTTGTATAAAGTCTCAGTTTCATGGCTACTTAGGTCATACTCATACAGATAGTTATGACGATTGCTTTGTTGTTTACATGTATAATGTTGATTTTTCAATAAAAAGTTCAATTTCACATATACATTGTGTTTGAATGAGTACAATTTTTGACTGATTATTATTTACTTTTCATGTGCTCAACTATTTTTTCAATCCTTTTTCAATAAATTTACATAAGGGAACAAAATCCTAAAGTGAAGGTATCCAAACTTGATGCATAATAAGAACGTGTGTGGTTTTATTTTTCAGATGATGCATAATGTCTAATGTATGGTTCTACTTCTAACTTCTAAAAAATTCTAAATACATTGTTATGTTACAATTTAATATTTCGAAGACTATTTGGCCAAGTTTAAGCAACCAAAGAATAAGTGTTTCACACCTATAACATCGCTAAACATGGTGAAACTGGCTATTGATTGATTAAATTTATATATTAGATAAAAATTCGTGAACCAATATCTCATCGACCTGATCAAATGAGTGAAAATATTCAACAGATAGAATAACTTCACGAGAAGAAGAATAAAATATTGCCAAAAATTCTCTAAGTTAAGAAAGACTAGGTAACTTCATTTTACTTTGATATTTTAAAAGAAGATGATTCTGAACCGAGAGCCTTTAAAGAATTTTTTGTCGAACTTAATTTAAGATAACGACCTCTCTATCAAGCCTTGTACTCTCTGAGAGGTCAAGAAAGAGTGTCTCCCATTAACATGAAGGTTTATATCTTTTATGTTACTAAAAGATAAACAATTAAAAAAAAATTGGATGACCCTTGGTTGCTAACATCAAATGAAATTCAAGACCGAAAATAGGAACATTTTCCTTGACTTTATCCCTTAGAGTCTCATCTTTTGAAAATGCATGAGATTTCAATTTTCTACATTTTCAATTTAATGACCAATATTTTGGCAATGCGTACAAAAATAAGGCAATATTTTGACAATGCGTACAAAAATAAGGCAATATTTCATACTCTAAATTAAATAAAAATGCATATTGAAATTAAGAGAAGGCAATATGTAGACAAGAGAAGAAGAATGTTCATAAAATAAAATTAAAATTAAGAGATCGAGAAAGGTTTATAGGAGTTTTCCTTCAAGCTCCTTCCTACCCTAAATATTGAGCAATATGAGACATTATTTCAAGTTATCTACTATTTTCATAATTATTGGCAATTTCCAGAAACAATTCTGAACGTTTCTGTATAACTATCCTAATTCACACACTGATCAATAAAATATTTAAACAAAATATATAAATCTGAATTGTTTACACACACCAAACACAAACATCTATCAATTATTATCCACAAACATCATGTCAATAAACAATGAAAATCAACTCAAGAAAAAAAAATAAAAAAAAAAGGTTAAAATAAGGGTTGATGGTGCTTTACCCTATAAAATATATTTTTTGATTTACCCCCTATAAAATAATTTTTTTTTTAGAAAATCCCCCTAATAGGCCATACAAAAACCAAAATTTCTGAAGAAAAAAAAATAATAATTCGTTTTTGTATGGCCTATTAGGGGGTATTCTAAAAAAAAAATTATTTTATAGGGGATAAATCAAAAAAAATATTTTACAGGGAGTAAACCTGAAAATGACCTATATTACAGGGGGTAAAGCATCATTAACCCTTAAAATAATCATATAGAGACTAATTAACAAGTTAAGAAAATCAAAACCTCTCACACTGATCTGAATATATTTCCACGAAGAATCTATCAACAATTTCAACATAAGCAGGACAAGTTAGTCTTGAATAGTAATAAAGAACCTCTTCAATATCCATTGCATAATCCACATTGCTTATATCCAACATCTCCAATTCTCTCAATTTCTCTTTCACCATACAATATTTTCTTTCTCGCATATCCTTAGAAGTATATGATGAATCTTTTTGCTTTCCTCTTTGAAGGGTCAATCTCTTCTCATTGTTTTTGTTGTCGAAAACCTCTCTTTTCTTACCCCGATTTTTCTCCTCAGAAGGGCTTGCATTAGACAATTTCATATAGCTACCATTATTGTTGTTAATGTTCATGTCCATGACATGATTTGCAGCTAGAGAATAAGATAATTGATTATGAGGTGAAGCACTTTTTGGAAGCTTTTGGTAGTCAGAAGAGAATAAGGACTTGAAGTTCTTCAATGTGTTTTTGAAGAACTTCTTAGTGGTAGTAATAGAGCTTCTTAGTAGCATTGGTGATGCTAGTTTATAGATATAGATAGTACTATTTTTTTTTGTATAATAATTGTAAAATGCAATATCTATGATGAAGAGAAGAGACAAATATTGTAGTTGGTGATGATTTTGTTGAAGATTTTTCTTTATAGAGGTGATTGAAGAAGATGAGTTAATAAAGAAACTTTGGTTTTTGCTTTGTTTTTGTCTGTGCTGTTTTGTCTTCAGAAGCTCATGTGTTGTGTTGTCTCTTGTGTTCCTAACTTGACCCTACAAATTCCAACCTTGGAAGATTGTGAGGGTTTCTTTTTATTTTGATTTTAAAAACAAGTTTTTTTGTTAGTTTCGTTGCTTGTACTTATGATGGTGGAGTTGGTGTGTTGTAGTTTGTTTGAGAAAATGAGAGGGGTGGGTGGTTGTTGAATTGGACTTATTTGAACTATTTTGTTTCTTATTTATGGTATCTTTTCTCCTAATCACTATTCAATAATCATGTTCCTCTTCCTTCTCATTTTTATCCTTTTTTTTAGTACAAAAATTTATATGAGTTTGGCTCTGGAGCTCATCAGAGTCAGAGCAGATCTTAAAACTCAAAGAGCGTTTACAAATGTATTTATAGATCATTCCTTAAAGAAATATTCACACTATAAATGGAAGTTGAACCAACCATCTTAACAGATGAGTCACTCTCATTTACCATATACTTAGTAAAGTATTTAATAGGGTTAGGCTAGTGGAACAAGAACGGATACTCCTTAATAAGAATGGAGTATTTGTTTTCAAGCAACTCAAAGATTAATTTGCAAGGAAGAGAAAAAAAAATATATCACATAGATGGTAGACATTTAGAATAACAATTTTGTGAATGGTGGTGAGATCCTATCGTCGATGGTCGACAATGGTAAAGGTGTACTGAAGTGCATTTCAACGCTCAAATCAGTGTTATAATTTACGTGAATGAAAGGTTTAGAAAGATGCATACCTTTATTTAGCGGTGGTGGTGTTGGGATGGCGTACCTTATATAAAAATAATTAATTCTTAAAAGAGGATGAATTGTCTTTATTAATTACTCTTTAGATCTCAAACAGAATTATATCTAAAAAACTATACATGTTAACTTCATCTAAAATTCTACATATTAAAAAAAAAATGCCACACTTAATTTATTGTAGCATAAAGTTATAAAGTTGGCTTGTTAATTAAATTGAAAGAATTGCAGCAACCATAAAATTGTACTGATATTTACTATTTAAAGAAAAAGCCTAAGTGTAGCATTTGCTTGACAAGTTGAACATTGTCCAAGTTTGAGTAGAAGAGGAAGAAAAGCCTTCCTAACACAGTAACATGTGACTGACAATGACCAAACATGCCTAACACAGCAATTTATTTTCACTATTTTTTATAAAAGCAATGTATTGTTACTTTCAAATCCAAGGAATTTCAAATTTTACTGTTTCTTTTTCCATTGAGCTTCTCACGCATCCTATGCAGTTTGGATTTTAGAATCCGAACCTCATAAAAATCCTATAAAATCTCCAAAAATACGTTGAAATATTTTAGATTTTAGAATCCAAATAGTGCGTGCGAGAAGCGCATAGGATGGAAAAAGTAATGACTTCAAATTTTAATGAGCAAGTTATTAAGAAAAAGTATGTAACACTTTTTTCTTTGTTTCTTAATTTTGGAAGTTATAATACTTTTTTTATACTATTTTCTACCTATATTTCTTTAAAAGAAAATTAAAATAGAAGATGTTTTTAAATACAAATATATAGGCCTTAGGGTTTTATCTATCAAGTCTCTTCACTCCCTGAACATTTTCATCCAGCTTCAATAAAAGTTTTAAAAAAAATAGATAAAAGTTATTCTCATATCCAGCTAGCACCTTTGGATTTATGTGAAAAGTTCAACATATTTTACAATGCCGAAATTGTTTAGGACTTTTAGACTTGCATAAGTGACCAATGCATCCAGTCTATCAGTTTTGGTATTTTTGTCTGTTGAGTTGAGAGTTGTCGACTTGCATAACATTTATATTTGACAAAACTATTATTGATATGTTCATGAAAATGTGTATAAGTTATTATAATAAGCTTATTGTTAGACATTAATGCTGCATAAAAATTTAATCTCGAGAAGCTATGAAACAAATGTCATGTTCATAACAAGAAAGGGTTCAATTCAATCTATGTCTATAGTTTTGACAATATCATATCCTTGGTTTATTATTTCTGGTCTTTGACATGTGTGGTGTTACTTTCATTAATGTTATTATTCCAGCTATTTTACAGAATTTAGGCCCACTATTTCATTATGGGTTTATTTTTCAACGCAACAAGTAGTACCGGTTTGATTTACGTCCCATAAATTATTTTTTTTTTTTTGTCCTTTATCAACACTTTATACCATAAGATATACAAGGGTAGATAGAAGTATATAATGTATGATAAATAGTAGTGTTGTACATATAAGGAGTAGCTAATTATACAGTGAAAGATGATTGACCAAGACTAACTAACAATACACCAAATTTGATAAGGATGTAATATTATAAAAGTGAGCCTAATCTACAAAGCAAGTTTGAGTATTAATAAATTTGAAAATGGCCACGAGTTCCTAGAGTTTGGAACCTGTCTACATCCAAGAAATTAAGGAATAAGAAGATGGTATTAATACTATTTAATTGATGATATACATGATGTTTACTAGTAGTATGAACTCGTGCTTAATTTAAGGTTGATTAGTTGCGGTTAGACATATGAAACTTTCTATTTATATCTGCCTCATTTTACTCAATCATAAGTGTATAATTACTTAGACCATATATGTATTATTTTAACCAACTTTTTTGTATGTAATGGTAAATTTTAATAGTTGGTTGTTAAATTTAATATTTAATCATTTTTCGAGTTTTAACTCAGGACTTTCAACTCTTTTACATTTAACTCAAATTAATTGAGCTACTTATATAGAAACAATGGTATCATATCCACGAAGTATAACTCATATGATAGTTGCATAGATATTTGATGTGTCAGACGTAGGTTCAAACTCGCAGTTCTCTATTTTTTCATGCTTAATATGTGTGATTCTCACCAACAGACTATTTAACCAAAAAAAAATCACATGCTTATAATGAGTAAATAACATATTGATTTAAATACTTTGATTTTTGAAAATGATCTTTAGACACTCATGCATCCCGAGAATATGTTGAGATAGAAAAAATAGATAGTCTCTACTTCTTCATGTATCTACGGAGGTTGAGTATAATTGAAGGAGATAGTCTCTCACAACAAGTTGAACCAAAGTTTAAATTTGACTATGAGAAATGTGTTAACATTTTATGCTCAACAATACTTGCAATAGAATGAATTATGAGAAATACACTAAAAAAAAAAACCAAAGTATTTATAACAAAACAAAAGCCTAGATATAACCCACAAAAATGAAAGACCCGTAAGGCTTCTTCATCCTATCTATATGCAATGAAAAACAATTTGGCTTTCTCCAATATCTTGATAACATTAAGCTGTCGTTTTATTATGTTTATTAAATAAAAATAAATTTTTCAAGGCCTTTCAAATTAAATCGTAATAGAGAAGAAATATAGTACAAAATAAATATAAATGTTTCCAAAAAAAAAATTGTTTAATTTTATTTAAAACAAGAGACAGGTCCTCTCTTGTGAATTGATAGTCCATTAAATTTTAGGCCATAAAAATTTATAAGATAGGAGATGCTTTTAAATATTAAAAAAGAGTAGTGAAGATATTAAAAAAATATTAAAAGTTGCTTGTTGAGGGGGTATTAAGGGACGAATTTGGCGCTTGGATTTGTGGTGTAGCTTGGAGTATGGCTTGCTGCTTGGTCCTATTGACTGAGATTTGGGGTATCCTAACTATTCTTCAAATTGTTTGGGAGAAAGATTACAAATTTGTTTCGATTGAGTAGGATTCGGCACTGACAATTCCTCTACGAACAATGGGTGTCATCCTCCTCACCCTTGCGCCTCTCGGGTCACCCTAATCGATCACCTTATGACGAGAGATTGGCATGTACAAGTTATTCACATCTATTGGAAGACACTACGGACCGTATTGCAGGTTACGTTTTTTCACTACCTAAAGGTTCACATATCCTCCCCACGCTCCAAGTTGTGTTAACTTTTTATGACATGACGTCCACATGAGGGAATTCATTTCCTTAATTTTTGTACTTTATTAAATATTCTTTGTGCTTTATTAAATATTGCAGAAAATCCATGAAGAGTATCTCTTACTGTGAAATAAGAATCCACTTGCATCAGAAACACAATATAAAGACTTTATTGTATATACACACTCACAAGGAAAAATTCATATATTGAAATATGGAAGCACCAAATTCCAAGCAATCCATGTGGTCCAATCTATCAAACCAATCAAGCCATATTTACAAAATTCATCCAATTACTTGCCTTAGCAGCCAAAACAAGGTATCAAACTTAAAAACTAAAAAGTTGCATTTACATGTCTATTCCTTTGACAACAATATAACTATGTTTGCCTAAAAAAATATAGCAAAACTAATTCCACCATTCTTAAGCTAACTATGAGATTCAAGACGATGCAAACGATGCAAAATTCCACATTCACATAGTCACCGAAAAAGTGACTGTTGAATCGAGATCAGACGATGCAGATTTCAAAATCAGAATGTTGGCAATTTTAAGGAAATCGGTTTCGAGATTTCAACTCAACTCGTCTTCAAACAAAGCTTCAATCTCCTCTAAGCTTTTACCTTTAGTTTCTGGTAAAAAGTAATAAAAGAAAAGTGTAGCTAAAACCATTACACCAGCAAGCACAAAAAACATGCCTCCAAAAGTAATTTCCTCTGAGATACTAAGAAATGACATAGACACTACACCACTAATCAAACGGTTCACAGAAATTGCCTAA
>Ga0315914_1008539_pt1 | contig 13602 bp, 6 predicted proteins | sample MpolenodulesMG_FD_203920 | JGI IMG/M metagenome (GOLD analysis project Ga0315914, IMG submission 203920) | Medicago polymorpha root nodule microbial communities from Los Angeles, California, United States - elongated nodules | ecosystem: Host-associated > Plants > Roots > Nodule | place: USA...
TAGTACCCAGTGTGAGTTAAGTCACGTGACTTAACTCACGTAGCGCATGTTAACTTACGCAGGGGCAATTCAGACATTTACTTTGGGAATGAGCATAACCATTTGGGTAAAGAGCAGAATTCTTTCGCTAGTTCCAATTTCTAACTTGCTAGCATTTCTTGGGAGTACTCTCATCAAAGAAAATAAAAAACTATTTCTTGGAAAGCAGGCTCTCAAGGATTCAGAGTCTGAAAACGTGTTTCTATATTTTACCAGGAAAAAAAATAGTCACTAGAAAAGAAGTACAAAATACAATGCCAAATTTGTAGGATAGTCCATTAAAAAAATATAGTGAGCAAGTCAACATGCCTTTATAACATAACATTTTTCAAAATAAATTTTATACTAGTAATTAGTAAAACATGAGGCGACTCTAATTTTTAGAGAGAAACTACACATTCTCTCTAACTCATCTCTTCTTCATCTAACAAAGAGATGTGATTTTGAGTTATCTTTGACCTAAAATCACCATTTTTTGTTCGTTTATCTTAAATTGATAGAACAACTTCAATTACTTTTAATTTTTTTTGTTCGTTATCCCCGACTGGATCCTCTCTTTTCTTTCAATGAACTTTTTGTCATGTATAATGTTGTTCTTTTCACCCTTTTTGCAAGGCCATTATTTTTTGAAGTATACGAAGCGGTGATTGATCGTAAAAGTCTCGTTTATTATACAACATGACCTTTCAAATCAACATGAATCTGGTTGAAATTCAGCGTTTTAAAGTTGTAGTATCAAATGAGAAGGATTGCATATGATATTCCAAGTTTGATCATTTAAGCTTTTATAAATCAACTTCGAACTAAAAAGGTGGTGATCGAATTGCTAATTACCAAAAAGAGGTGGAGTCTTTCACTAGTGAGACTAGGAGAAAACAACCAATGATGACTCCTATATATATGGAGAAAGGAAGAATATTGTTGCACCAAAGTGGTACAACTATAGAGACCTCATGTGTTATGCTCTAACTGAGGCTGAAGAAGTGGAAGACTCATAACGGAGGACCTTCGAGGAAGCAACTGAGAGCAAGGAAAGTAAGACCTTGAAATTTGTGGGACTATCTTAAAAAAATCTAGGCTAGTTGTATTCAAGAAAATTTTCAATATTATTGAAGGCATTCCATGGGTTAAAGAGGTAATGATACATCTTATGGCAATATTAAGGATAGTTGGATTCAAGTGGATCTTCAAGCACAAAGAGTTATAAACAATTTGGAGAGGTAATGGTAAGAATACTAAATTTTAACCTAGAGAGACGGTTGTAAGAATACTCAGCCTCAACTTGGGGAGGCGGCGATAAGAACATTCAATCTCATCCTGGAGAGGAGGTAGTAAGAACACTCAACCTCATCTTGGAGAGGTGCTGCAAAGAATACCCAACAACACTCTGAAAAGATAGTGGTAACAATACTCATCATTAGTTTGCGAGCGGAGTGTTATGGATACTCGGTAGCATTGGTGAGAGCAACAAAGTGTTTAGTGGATAAATTTGCTTCATCGTTGTATTGAAGTCAAGGTGCAAAATTGTGATGAAATATTGACTTTAGAATATGGGTAGTTTAGTATATAAGCAAATTTTTACAAATAGAGTTTATTACCTTGTTGTTTGACATCACCAAAAGGAATAAACTTTTAGGGAAACTTAAACGTTAACGATTGGGAGCTTTTGGGTGAGAAATTAGGGGTCGGAAAACACATTAAACATCTTGGATAGAGAGATTTTTGAAGTTAAATGATTCAAATTTTCTCTCTTGTCTTCTTGAGCATCTTCTCGTGAGTTGAGATAAGAAACACAAAAGGATAGAAATTAAGGTGAATTGTTGAAAATGATTTCTTGTAGCTTCTTTCTATTTGTAAAAATTAATTGATAATAGATTGAAGAATTGTTATTCTCTAGACTTAACTCTCAATTTAGATCGAATTGGATAAACAATCATGATTTGTTTGTTCTTCTACTATTTTTATCTTTGTTATTTGTTTTGATTGGGATTTACTATACACTTAGGTTGCTAGATTATCTAGTTGGTATTGAATTCCCAACATCAAATGTTAAAAGTTAGAACACAAACCCCTATGAGAGAGATAAAAAAAGTTTTAATGTGTGAGATGAGAATGTTCACCCCACTACTTAATTTATTTATGATCTTAGTACAACAACACTACTCAGTTTTATTATTTACGTCACACGTTTATACCACCGTCAATGTAACAGTTTGTAACTAACTTTTAACAAGTAAAACAAGAATGAAAATACACCTTCACCAGTAGTTACCTAAAGAAAGAGCTTACCAAACCCACGTATTGGAGCTAAGAAGAAACGCCATCGATGTGTTTGAAAGGTACTAGATGTCGACCATTCATGATATTTTGGTTACTGTCAAAGTTTGCAGCACTTATTTTCTTCCTATCTCTAATTAAATCGATTCCCTTACAGGTACAAGCTTAGACAAAAATCGTAGTGGCCCTACCTTGTTTGATTCTCTCGTATAAACACGTACACGTACGGTACGAATCCAAGACTGTAACACCCTAAAATCTCAACATGTATTTCTAAAATAAAATACAACCGATAATAAATCATTCAAGGATATCACGCATCTTCTACAATTCAAAAACACTTCATTAAAGGATCGACTCAAAATAAAATAAAATAAAATAAACCTTCAATCCTAGTGTCACAGATCAGAGCATTGACTCAATAAAGACTCTCAAAAGCGATAAGTAAACGAGTAGACTTCAAAGTCATCATCAGAGACTCACTGCTACAAAACTTCTTCTTCCTGCAAATCTACATCATAAGAGTGCAGGCGCCCAACCCGCCATTAGAGGGTGAGAATATATTCAACGTAAAAAATGCATAAACACATGTATAGATCTAAAACAAAGAATACATCATTTACATTTAGGCATGTATACATCACAAAGGGATAATATTCACATTTAAATAAAAACCTTCGTTTAATAAAAATCAATAGGCAAGAATCAACATCTTATATAATATACAAGTATCAACACCATTTAAGTATATCAAGTACACATTTAAAAAAATACAGATCATTCACAGATAATCATATAGGAACACATCATTGAACAACACGATCTTTAAATAGTAACACATTTTTAAATATCACATCTTTAAGTTACACATGTTCAAATATACTTGCAATTATGTATGCAATGTCCTAATTCGACTTTATATGTATGTGGTACCGGTTTTGGATATCAGAGTTATGTTACTGATTTATCCCCCATCTTTAAACACATCTTTAAATCGGACTGACCATAAATGCATTAACACCAAGTAATGACTCAACGAATGCACATCTTTAAATGACTCGACAAATACACATATTTAAATAGCATCATCGTCAAATATCACATCTTTATATAACACATCTTTAAATCACACACCCTTCAAATAACGCATATTTATATGATACATCTTTAAATCACAACTTCAAATATCACATCATTATATAGCATCAACGTTAAATAACACATCAATTACACATCGTTAAATAACACATCAATTTCACATCATCAAATATGTAAGAATTAAATAAGCTATTTATCATCGAATAACTCATCATTTAAAAATCCAAAAATCAATTGATAATATATCTCATGGTTCTTAACAATTAAAAATAAAAGTAATCAGCACTTAAATCTATAACTGACTACCGTATTTGATCTCTATTAATTGTATAGGAAGCTTTGGAATCAATTGGTAATTATCAATTGCTAATAAATTTTGTTTGAATGCTAAACCACAATCACGGTTCTATTATTTGCAAATTCATATACTGATTTTGAAAAACAATCTTCATATCCGTGGCTTCATGTAACCGGTTACTCTTAGGATTATTAAATCAAGGAAAATGGTAGATATCAAGAATAATTTTATCAAGAAAGATTCAAGAATGACATGGCACAATAATCACCCTTAGATTTCAGTCTCATTTATTAACCTTTCATAAAAAAAAATACATAACACCCATCACCCCATGATTTCCGGCCAGACAAAAATTTTATTGGCTAACATTAATTTCAGGACAATTTCTTGATAAAATCTAAGGGTGATTATTCTGCCAAGTCATTCTTGAATTTTTCTTGATAAAATCTTTCTTGATGTATAACATTGATCTTAAATCAATTCTTAAAAACATGAACACCAATCGAATATAGGAAAACAGAATACGATATCAATTAAACAAGCGTAATCAAAAGGATGTACATGAATATAAACATATAAGCATCACTAACTATACGTCAATCAGATTCAAATTGGTGATTTAATTAGAACCGAAAATAAACATATAACACAACCACATAAAAGAATACGAATTTAACAAAGATTCCTCAAAACATCATGAAAGCAAATAGAAAACAAAAGCCTTTCACTACCATATAATTATACAACCCTTATGGTGAGGTGAATAGAGACTCTCCCTACCTCTAGTTTTGCGAAATTGATGATTTTCTACGGTGAAATCTTTCTCTAGGTTCTTCTCACTATGCCTCCTTGCCTCTTCCCTCCACAACCCTAGTTTTTCTTCTGCAGTTTTGTTTCTCTCTTTCTCGGTAACTCTTCTTTTCTAATTCTCTTATCTATTTATAAGCTCTAATTGAGTTTGTTACCAATCTTTTCATATTACTATATGTTCTCTAAGTTTGTTATTAATCTTTCTGTAACTACACTACTTTTCTATTCACACATCCCTCTGCTTAAATCATTAAAACACTACTCAGCTCACTAACTACACTTCTTTTCTATCCAATTTTACTAATCCACCCCCGTTAGCGCTCTACTTTCTTATTCTCTCTAAAAACTCCATTTTCTCCCTAAACATTATTTTCTCTCACTCTTTTACTGACTAACGAACTAATCTACTTTCTCCTTACATATTATTCCAATAAATACGAATATTTAACTTAATACTACCTAACAACCAATACTAAAAATAATAACAGTGCTAATATTATTTAATAATAATACTAATAAATTAATATTTAAAATTTGGGGTGTTACAAAGACCACGTACGTTCTCACCTTTTTTGTGCATGCACCGTATCTTTAAAAGTAAACTAATAACAAAAATGATATTTATACAAGGGTATTTGGAACAATATTTCATTTTTCTTCTTTTAAAAAACAATAAAAATACAATGAAACGAGATATTTATACAAAAATGATGGTATAAATATCATTATTCAATGGATATATAAATTTGAATTGAGCGGTGCTATTTAATGGGAAAGAAAACATCAAGAAATTATCACGAATGGTTTGGAACCTTCAGATGGCCTTTAATACAAGAGTGATGCTATACAGTATGGATCTCTCGCCTACGAAAATTCACGAACGCTACTCCCATGCGTGCTATGTAAAAGTAACGGGAGATTTTCATATTAAATAATAAATAAAGAAAATATTAAACTGACTCTATTCTTTTACATACTGAGTCATAAAAAGAGAAAAATCAAATGATGCGTTTCTTTTCTCGTCACTGTTTCTATTTAGAACTCTAGATCTCATTCATGCACACAGGTGGTGATTTATTAGGGGACCGTTCCAAAACTGCATAAAACTTATGAGCTTGTTTGATATGATTCCACCTAGCTTTATCATCTAATGGGGTGATTTTATACATGGTAATGGATTGAGATGAGAATCAATTAGATGTTAATTAATCATAAAACCAAAAGGAATTTGTGATGGAATTTATATGGACCAACATTAATCTGTGATGCAGCAGGATAGATGGATTTATTATGGAGTTTGAGAAGTTTGAAAAAACACTTAGTAATATAATATGTGGGCCAGTGTTCTGATTTTATTGAAATTAATCATCGGTGAAATTTTGTGAAAACATTACCCGTACCATTTAGCATTTTCCTTAATACAATACATGGGTAGCCGGCAAATAATAAGGTGGATAAACGGAAGGTCGTGATGTTCTCGGAAAATTATTTTTCGGGAGAAGTAGCATTTCCGAATTGAATTTGGATCACCAGGTAAACCACAACATTATAACACGGTTGTTTGGTTGTAAGTTAACTCTCTTGCCATGTATTCCCCACTAGCCTAAATAAAAGCCCTTCATATAACTCCCATGTGTTCAAAAGAAAGAGGAAAATCCACGATTGCAACCAAAACCATCAAACAGTTGAAAGGTTTAATCAACATCAATCACACTAATTTTTGACTAAACTTCTTACTTTATCTTTTCTCCAATTATAAACGGGACCACATTAGGTCTTTTTTCCTAATCATAATTTTGAATTTAGCATGGCTATAATGATATTCACTAGTACATTTTCAGATGAATAATAATACGGTTGCACATTTTTTTGAAATTTTCTTTACACTACTCTGGCGATAAGAATGTATGCAACTTAATTAATGATGAAATTCTTCTCTGTTTTTTTCTTTTCTTTTTTGCATATTGATGATGAAATTCTAACCAACATTACATCTAATCAAGTCAAATTGGACTCACAACTCTTAAACAAATATTGTTGAAGTAGTCTTATGTGGTCAAAAGAGTCAGATACGTACATAAAAAAGAAAAATAGTATAAAAGAAGAAAGAATTAAATTATGTGTAGTTTTAAAATAATTTCATGATAAGTATTTCTTTTTTTGTTGTGACCACATATTTCTTATTTGGGATTGTGAGTACTCTTGATTAAATTACAATGAAACCTTTACCTAAGTAGTTCTAGAGTTAGGTAGATGTACACTTTAGGGATTAATTTCTTATGAATCCTAACACCTAACTTTTTCTTTTAAAATAATTGAATTAGTGTATGTGTTTTTTTAAAGAACTTGTGTATGTGTTGTTAAAAATAAATGATTGTGAATTTAATATAAAAATGATGATAATTAAAGTCAAGCATTTGCACGAAAATTATTCACACACTAAATCATGTATGCTCCTTTTTTTATATATATATATACTAAGTTGTTTAATCGTTATAGTTTCACCTTTTAAAGTGAATAAGTGAGGAATCAATGATTTAAATCTCAATTCTTGTATATTGTTATCATACATTGTTGCTACCAATTGACATTTGTTCACGGGGACAATTATGATGTATGCTCCTTTAATACACACACATATATATTTGTCAAGTAACTTTTTCTTTAGTAAAAAGAAGATGTTTTTTTTTTTTTTATGGGTTTCTTAGTTAACAAATATCTTTAAATGTGAGAACACACAAAAATGACGCACTCACTCATTGTTGGATTCCAACAGGAGGCAAATCCAAAACTAAAACCTTCGTTATCAATCAATATAATAAAAGTAATGATAAAAGTCAAAAACAAAACGTTGCTTCAGTACATATTATCATTCCGCAACCAACACGCTTTTGATAACATTTGCATCGCAATCAATAGTCTTGATGATCTCTATGCATATCCATTATAGTAATTGGTTTTGTCTTGGTGTTGACGGTTTGATCTTTTGTCTCAAGCTTCTACTTTTTGTCTCCACTTTTTGTCGGGTACACTTTACTTACACACTTTACTTTGAACATCATTAATCAGGCATGTATAATAAAAATAAATAATTAAATTAAGAGCTTAGAAATATATAATTTGATTACTATTTGAACATCATTAATCATACATGCATTTCCCTACTCCATTATATATATAGTAATTTAATTACTTTGATTGGTTTATAGGATTAGGAAAGAAAAAAGGATCGAGCTTATAATTATATGATATATTATATAAAGATGATCAATAGTAGTTCCACAAACTTTCTCCCGAAGTGTAGTATTCAGGCAAGTACTCAGACGGTGGTGGATTCATTCTGGGAGGAGAAAGCAACATACCCTCAGCCATTTCTACCATCAATCTTGGCATTGAGAATATAGCTTCTTCATCAAGAAACTCAGTTTCATACCAAGGCCTACCATTAAAGTCAGCATCATTATTAACGGCTTCAGCCGTCATTAATTTGGCAGCAGCAGTGGCAGCACTGCGGATATCATCCGGTGAATTGGACAGCGGCACGGGGTACTTGCTAGCTGAATTAGGGAAGTTTAGAACAGCGTCCCCGCCTTTGAGGGCCAAAGCCGCGACATCATAAGCCGCGGCTGCCATCTCAGGGGTGGGAAATGTGCCTAGCCATATGCGGTTGGTCTTACGAGGCTCGCGGATTTCAGTCACCCATTTTCCTCCTCGGCTTCGAATTCCATGGTATGTTGGATGTCTTTTGGAAGAAGAAGATGATGATGATGAAGAAGCCATGTTTGTTAGAATTAATGAAACTTAAATTATATACTTAGAGTAAAAGGGTGATAAGAATGTAATTTGGAGTGTGCATGCAAGAATGATAGAAATTAATACATGAAGAAGGGATTGGAAGATAATGGTTTGAGTGAAGATAGTAAGAGTAGATATATGCATGAGCATGAGTAGTAGAATGCGCGCAATAAAGGTGATGCCGTGGCTATTTCGCGGAGTAACTGAGTGGTGCTTTTGTTCGTACAAGAAAATGGTGGCGCTTAGTTGGGTTGCAAATTATGATTGTATAGGTTATTATATTAATGTCAACGACCAATGGAAACTCATTAAAAAAAATGTACAACTCTTGTATTCAGTTAATTTCATTTCCAAATTTACATACACAATGAAGCAGACTATCACATGTTAGTTTACTTTAAGCATTGTGGAGTTTTGACCCCCACCAAACAAAAACTTTGTGGAGATCGAAATAATATGTGAAGGAGTTCGATGCGTCCTTTGAATGTGCCGTAAGCTTTAACTTCCTTATAATCGATCGATCTCCTTCGTGAGAAATTTATCATATTTCTCAAGTGTAACAATCCACACAATTAAAGTACGGATTTAATTGGACTCTCCTTTAGTTGTAGTTGTAGATAATATAGTCCTAAAACTCTATTCATCACATTCTTTCGTTTAACCATACACATACCAAGTGAGTTGGAATAGCACCGTTATAAGAACCGACTAAATTTTCACAGAGATCTAGATTGTAGTGTAAGAACTCTTTTTTGGTAAAAAAATAAAAATAAAACCCTAATATTATTAGTTTTACTCTCTTTTACAATCGAGATCTTTATATATAAACAGAGATCTCAATTGTAGTGTAAGAACTAAATCAATGATTTGATGAACTCAAAGATCTGAATTGAACCGTGTAAATTATGGATAAAGATAGTTATTACGAGAACCAAAAAACACGAAATACACGATTGTATCTTAAGCCGTTCATATTTCAACACACACGACCATGATTTCTATACATAAAGAATTGATAGTTTTTTTTTTAAGCAGTGCGCAATACATTCTTGCTATTCATGTGGCTTTTATTTCGTACACTATAGCATTGCCCGTAAATTTATGGGTTTATTTTTTTTCTATGTTTGGGTTCAAACCAATCAAACCTGATTTCGATCGATTATCAGTTTCACCTAATTCAAAATTGATCACCCAAAATTCAAACTAAACTATTATAGTTTTTTATTATTACATTTATTTCACACTATATTAATAGTGACAATTTTAAAAAAAAAAATGTTGTATTCATGTATTTTCTAATGACTTTTTTTTAAGAAGTCAAACTAACCCAAAATTGGCTCCGAAAATATTTTAATCATTAAATATTATTTTCTTGAAAATCCAAACTCTCTCCTTCAAGATGTAGACCTTTATAACGACGGTGCGACGAGGCACGACCTCCGCATCACCTCACCTCCGGCGACCATTGCACCAGTGTGGTTTTAGGAGGTTATAGCACACAGCTCGCGCCGGTGACTTCTAGTTATTCTCCCAGCGGCTTGTTTTCATGGAGGTGTTGGTTTTCGGTTCGTGGTGGTTTTCGTGGTTGCTGGTGGTGATTTCGCGGTGGATCAAGTGGTGGCTTGTGGTGGTAGTTTTTAGATCCGGATTTGGACCTAGATCTAGATCCGTTTTGTGGTGGCTGCTGAGAAGATAGGTGGTGGTTGTTGGTGGTGAATTGGGAGTAGGTTTGTTTATGTGTTTTTGTGTGGTGGTGACAATTTTGGTGATGATGATGAGCATGGGGGTAGTTTTCGTTTTTTGTAGAAGGGTTATTGGTTGGTGATGTTGGAGAGGGAGGGTTTTAATGGGAAGATGCTTTAGTTCTTTAGTCGTTGTTTGAATTTTCTTTCAACAGTTTCGTGGTTCACAAGATTGTTTTCTTGTGTTTCGCGGTCCATTTTTGGTGACCTCATATGTTGTTTTGGTGGATCAGTGTTTTGGTGGATTGGTGGTGAGATGAACTGGGTTTCGGGTTGTGTGTGTGGTGGAGGCTTTGTGGTGTGTGGTGGCGGTGATGCAGTATGGAGACGGAGCATCGGAATCGTTTCTTACTGTTGTTTTCGGTGATGTCTAAACGGTGGCAAAATGGGTGGTGGCCAACTGGAGGGTTAGCGAGGTTATTGGTGTTTGCGTGGTGTGATGGAGATAGTTGCTTGCGTGATGGTTGGGGTTTTTGGGAGGTGTGGTTTTTGTGTGGTGGTATGGATGGGGTAGGCTTGGATTTTGTTTATATTGTTGTGCGGAGGGTTGTCTTCGATTTAGGTGTAATTTCACTGCTTTCGAAGATAGTCCTTTGTTAATGTTTCTTGTGGGTTTTTTTCGATTTTGTCTTAGATGCACAGGGTTTACAATCGGGTGCTCCCCATCTTTCATTTGTATTTTTCTATTTTACGACTCATGTCCTGGCACCTCTTGTGTTGGTCAGGACTCATTGTGATTTTAATAAATTTCATTTTAACTTCTTAAAAAAAATAAATTATTTTCTTGGTTTACCTTATGTGTTAGTTTTAATTGTCTAAAAAGTCTTTGGTTCTTGAAAAATTACTATTCTAGATTTTTAAAATAAATTTCTTCAGTTTTTAAAAATGTCAAACCAAAAAAAAACTTTTTTTTTGAAGAGGCTCAAACCAAAAAAACTTGTTCTTCATCGGTTAAATTTTTGTGAAAAGCTATTGTAATAACTAAACCAAACCAACTATTTTCATTGGTTTGAATTTTGTTTCTCCAAAAACTAAACCAAACCACATTCTTGACATTTATGCTTTTATTTAAAATTATAATAAATTGGTGATGTCTTTATCTTTCATAATTTTTAATTTATATGAAAATATATTGAGGTTATATAATTCATCAACGTAAATATTGTCTAAAACTATCATATATTAGAGTAAATAATGAGTATCAGATTCGAAAATCTTCATTTAAATAATTAAAAAATATAAAATTTTCAAGTATAATATATCCATTTAAGATTACATTTTGAGAGATGCAACCTTTGGTCAAAATAGCAAGAGTTTAAACTACAATTTGTTATTTTCAAGTCTTTCAACATCATAGCAACCCTACATGACCAATCTTACACTGGGATAAACAAATTAAATATGATAACCTCTTGAAGAAGAACACCTTTCACATGCAGTTGACGATTTTTCATGGAATTATGCTCTTCTCCCAACACAAAACACTCGCGTCCAACTGAACTTTCGAAAATACCCCTACGTGATTTAACTCACGCTGCATCTTTTTGGCCATATGAGTTACAACTTGCAACCTTTCTTCAAACTAACATAATGAAATCGAAATATATTGAATTTAATAGATTGTTAATCCATGAATATTGTGCTTTGTTTTATGGTTACCATGAGAAAAGCCACACATAAAAATCGTGAAGAAGCCACATGTGGGAAGGGAGTGAGTCGCATAGCCACACAAAAATTGTAACGCCCTATTTCTATTAAAGCGATAAAACACGCGAATAAAACATTTATTCAAGAAATAGACGCTACGTCTTCAACAAATATCATACAACATGCATTTATAAAATTCTCAACAGTCGCAGCGGATATAATTCATACATCTCCAAAATATACATGTCATAAGATCAATATACATAAACATATAAACTCTCTAAATTTCGACAAATAGGCAAAATCTCCACAACATAAATAAATCCAGAATAATCAATCTAGAATAATTCTACAGACAAACATTCCTAGATCAGGCCTACTCTAAGACTCAACAGAAAACGATAATGGAGATAGCTCCCGCTATCCAAGCACTCACCAAACAATCAACAACTACTCCTGCACGCCGTCTACCCATTCATACAAATAGGTATGCGGTCCACCATAGACCATTGGGGGTTAGCTTCACATCAACCATAATCAACATAAACAAACATAAGTATTCAAGGATTTCATGCATAACACATATACATACCCATCCCTCCTAGAATACTAACATCACATAATTATTATCCCTCATTCCATACACCTCAAGCTATCACATCACTAACATGGCATAGCAAGCATGTTTAATCTCTAATCAAGTCATCGATATAATCTCATCATTTATCAACATCAATCAATGAAAGGATTACTCACCTTATTCTTCATTTAACATACTCAACTCAACAAGTACAATTCATCATTTCAAAGTTATAAGCAAGCAATCATCATTATTAAAAAAATCACCACATCATATGTATATACATATACAATTCTCACCTCATTACTATTACCAAAATAGTTATCATCAAATGGATTCACCAAGTGTATAAGCACAGCAAGTAAGACATGCAATTAGAGCATAGTTCAATTATTCACAACCATCAACAAAATCCACCTATGTACATATACACCAATCCACACAATCACAATATTCACCAAATTTCATCAATGTACAAATTCAACAAGTCACATATTCAATTATGACACGACTCATCAACTATTCAAATGCATGCAATGTTCTAGACTCTTCTAGATGCATGCGGTACCAAATCACCTCAAGGTCGTCACCTTCGATGCAACAAAAACATCGTATGTAAGATTTCACACCCGTCTTACATTTTGGATATAAACATCTGTCACCATCAGTCATGTATGCATGAACATATGACTCGACACAATGCATATGTTCACACAAACAATTCATCACATCATCACCAATCATTTAGCATATATGTATTCACCAACAATTCACCATCACTTGACATATATGCAATCACCAACAACATTCATAATTCAATTAACATATATGTATTCACCAACAACATCTCAATCAATCAACATATATGCATTCACTAACATCAACTTCTTCACATAGTTCAAGTAAAGAAGAAAATACATCATATTAAGATAAATATCATTTTCAACACCTAGAAATCATTCATACATCTTTATGTAATCATACAAAGCTATTCACAAAAGATTTGCAAAGTAATCGGCCTTAAAGACCATTTTCGACAAAGTTCGTCTCTCATTTTACAATTTTAAAATGATTGAAACAAATAAATCAAAACCAACTAAACAAGGTCCAATGCCTCAACTATGTATACACTTAGATCACATATGAGTGCAGTAGAGTATACATGTGTGTTTCATCGGCCTACTTCGATAAAATCATCAAAATCACAAAGTTACGATAAGTTCGTATCATTTCTTCTATATTGCAAAACCAAATCATTTTCAAAACAAAACCAAGTTAGATTCGACAAGACATAGGTTAAATACTCTTAAACCTCT
>Ga0315914_1008540_pt1 | contig 13602 bp, 8 predicted proteins | sample MpolenodulesMG_FD_203920 | JGI IMG/M metagenome (GOLD analysis project Ga0315914, IMG submission 203920) | Medicago polymorpha root nodule microbial communities from Los Angeles, California, United States - elongated nodules | ecosystem: Host-associated > Plants > Roots > Nodule | place: USA...
GAATAATAAAGAGTTATTATTATTTATTATTTAATTTTATGTGTAAATGATGTGTTATTTGAAGATGTGTGATATGAAGATGTGTTATATAAAGATGTGTTATTTGAAGATGTGTGATTTAAAGATGTGTCATATAAAGATGTGTTGTCTAAAGATGTGTAATTGTCGAGTCATATAAAGATGTGCATTGTTGAGACGTTACTTAGTGTTCATGCATTCATGGTCAGTCCGATTTAAAGATGTGATTTAAAGATGGGGGATACATCAGTAACATACCTCTGATATCCATAACCGGTACCACATGCATATAGAGTCGAGTTAGGGACATTGCATACATAACTGCAAGTATATTTTGAAGATGTGTAATTAAAAGATGTGCTATTTAAAAATGTGTAACTATTTAAATATGTGATATTCAATAATTTGTTTCTATATGATTATGTGTGAATGATCTATATTTTTTTTAAATGTGTACTTGATATACTTAATTGATGTTGATACATGTATGTTATATAAGATATTGATTGATGCCTATTGATTTTTATTAAACGAAGGTTTATATTTAAATGTGAATATTATCCGTCTGTGATGTATACACGCCTAAATGTAAATGATGTCTTCTTTGTTCTGGATCTATACATATGTTTATGCATTTCTTATGTTGAATATATTCTCACCCTCTAGTGGCGGGTTGGGCGCCTGCACCCTTGTGGTGTAGATTTGCAGGAAGAAGATCTTAGTAGCAGTGAGTCTCGGAGGATGGCGTTGGAGCCTTCTCCTTTATGTTTATCGCTTTTGGGAGTCTTTATTGAGTCGAAGCTCTGATCAGTAACACTAGGGATTGAGCATTCTTTTCATTTTAGATTTTGTTTTAGAATTCGACTTTGAATTCAGTTTTGATGTCGATACAATGATGTGACAATTACTTTGATGTTTTGAATTTATTTCGCTGTGACGTTTTTTATTTAAATGAAGTATTTTTGAATTGAAGAAGATGTGTGACACCCTTGTATGTTTAATTAACTATTGTATTTTTTTTATTTTTAAAAATAAAAATAAATGGGGATTAGGGTGTTATACCGAGGACCGAACTAAATTAAAGTCCCCACACAAACACACATTCCGGTTACCCAAGGAATGCATGCGAGCAGTTAGAGAGGCCTATAAAGCCTGTTTACCTCTCTGATCACACAGAGCATACACATTAAACAGATAAAACTCAACATTTGACTTAATAAACTTGCCATGAATCAACAACAAATGGTCCCCACGAAACGATGCCCAAACCTCTACCTCTGAAGTATCCCAAATAGTAACCAAACCTCTTGACGCCCCAAATCGATGTACATAAAAAATCGATGTACATAAAAAATCATGATTGAAGGTCCCCAAATCGATGTACATAAAAAATCATCTATCAACTGAAATTTAGATTCTTGTATACACAACAAAAAAGGCATCTTCTCCCTCACCAATTCCTTGACTTCTTTCCGCTTCTCCAATCCACCTAGACCCCGGACATTCCACGACAGCAACCTCATCTCACACACCCTCACCCCACCGACCACAACTCCACAACCTAACACCCTCTGCCAGCCGAACTCCCTCTCTCACCCACAACGCACTTTTTTGACTCCCTCTTCCCATTCCCTGCTCTAGAGAGAACATTAAACATATTGTGATTGTCCCATTAAAACTGTAACCTTATAGCCTTCCTTATCCCCCACACATCTTCAGCCACCTCTTTCTCCTTCCCATGTAAAACCACCCAATGATTCCATTCTTTATTAGTAGACGCCGAAGAAGAGGCTTCGTCAGAGTTACCTTGAGATGTTTCTTCACAAACTGGTTGAGATCTAGTCGAACTCTTCCTCTCTCTAGCTCTTTTTTTCAAAGTAGTCAACACTACACATCTATCTTTGCTAGATAAACGTGCCACCTTTTTTCAAAGTATGAACCGAGTTACGCAATTCACCACCAATTTTCCTACGTTTAGCACCTTCACCTCTTTTCGAGCTATTTTTCACTTTTCTTTTTCCCGCTTTTTATTTCTTCCTTTTAGCCGTGAAAATATTATGTGCTCCTCAATGATGATCCTTCAACCATTCTGAACACCACGGGCCAGACACCACATACTTACCTACATAAGGAGGGCCAGACAAAACAGAAGCATGCCCATCTACCTATTTAAGAACCGCGGCTTGCTTTCCTTTCCCACCATTCAAGTTGCTAACAAAATCGAATTGTGTCACCTGTGTTGAAATATCGTCATTTTGTAACATGTTCCCATCATCTGCAGCAACATCGACATCATTACACACCGGACGCGACACCGCAGCCAATGGTAAACATTGTGATGTCGCCATGTCGACAACCTTATCCGGCTGAGTTTGCGATCCCAAGACTGATAAGACCGCACGTACAGTTGTTTCAATAACATCATCTATTCTAATGACATCCCTCGCCTCAATGTCTGAATTAGCATCCTCCTCCATTAACTCCTACACTATTTTGTCAATAAGAGTATCCACATTTTTACAAGATTTCGGGTCCCCATGTCCCTCCACAAAATCTGACTGAGACTTCTGGTCTTCATCATCTTCAAAAAGACACACATCCTCTCCAATATTAAATCCCCATTCGTTAGTTATTTTTATTTCTACCAGCTGACCATCAATTGATAATTTATCAACACGTGAAACAATTTCGAAAGATGATATCAAAATCAGAACTCGGGCAAAATCAAGTCTTCATCGATCCAATTTCATATCGTCCGATCTCAGAAAAGTCCCACAATCCATCACACATAGCTTGAAAAAATTCTCATCCCATGCATGAATCGGAATGTCGTAAAGTCTCAGCCATGTGCCCCTTCGAAAGGGAACCACCTCTTTATCCCATCGAACTAGAGTATAGAATAAAAGGTCAAAAAAATCTCATGCTTCCTCTATCATGGGCAAAGTTTCCTTATCCGATTTGCTTTGTAAGAAAACTCTATCCGCTTCCAGAGGAATAATATCTAAGTCCACAAAACCAGCATCCTCGACCCGATTTTGAACCACCGTAATTGCCTCTCCATTAACCACATTAGCCATCACACCTCAACGAGCCCATCGTAAGTCATCTCCATTTGATCGATACATTCGAACCAATTTCATCACAACCGGTTGCTGGTTTACGACAACATGCTCCACAACCTTCCCCATCTCCCTCACCACCTCCACCGTCTTGCTAGCTGCTCCAACTACCTTAACACCGCACCCTCGGCCACCCTTTGCCTTACCCTCCCTCACAGGAACAGCCACCTCCCCCACCCTCACCATTTTTTCTCCCTCATCAACTTGCTTCTTCTCGTCGTCCCTCAAAACAACAGACACATTTTTTCCTCCCTCACCCACTTTCACAGCATTCACAACCTTTAGTAATTTACCAACGTCCCTAACCTTTGAAAAACGAACAAAACCATAAAATTCCCCAGACATTCCTTCTACTCGGCACTACCACCTCCTCCAATAAACCACAAACCTCAATCCCTTTTCGCAGATAGAAATTTGACAATTGAGGCGGAAAATTGGTAAAATAAAAAGTGACAAACCGCTTATATTGAGAAAATTCAAGACTGTTTGTTCCTTCCTCATGAGTACCAGCGCGTGCTGCTTTCCCCTTCATCTCAACATCAACATGCTACCTGAGATGGGCAACACCATCAGCCTCTCGCCGCCGAGTCAAACCCCCGTGTGGTGGTTGCATGTTTTGGTGCACCACCGTTCCTCTATTTGTTCCGTGCCAATCATCACCATACCAGTCTGTTGAAACCCTCGATTAATTTGGTCGCAATTTATAACTGGTCACTAGACTCATTCGAAAGAAATACAAAAACATGTTGAGAGTGCATAAACTTGATGAAAGATCTCCAACATAGCATTCAATTCCAATCCATTAGTCAATCATACTGATATATGCATTGTTTAATCTTCAGAAAAAGTATATGAATATTAGTAATATATTGGACGTGGATCACTATCAATGGCTCTAATGTCCGTAGAAAATTTGTGGCTTTCAATTAGCAATGTCATTTAAATGGGATGGGAAGATGACTCTACAGAGACTGAAACAATGAAAATCTTGAATTGCAGGAACAAAATTTTAAAAGATGTATCTAATAACTTCAACAAGAAATCACTATATTACATGGATTAAAATCACAATTTACCCATTTAAGTTCATAGCATGCACTTTGTTTTTTTCTTTTTTGGTCCAATGTAATCGGGATTTCATTATGTATTTTTCCCCTAAATTGTCGTAAACATGCAAAGTATGTGAAAGCTGGTCAAAAGTGTACGGGTTCTATCTTGCAACGACTTAATATTTTGTTGAGCCCTCCTTGTTGAGAAATTCTTTTTCCACCGTGTTTGTTTCTCGTGCGTTCTTTAAACTTTCATTTTTACACCGTTCGAGTTTTATAATCCGAACCGAGCTTTACCATTTTCAGATTATATAATCCGAAACACCTAGATTACAAAAAACAAAAGATTTAACATACATTCATAATCTACAAGGTTTGACCGATCAGGTGTAGTTACCATTGATGTTCGCTGGTGCCTATAAATGCCCAAAGCGTTCATGTTCCTTTTCATTCTAAATGGACTTTTTCAGATGTTTGTGTTGTTTGAATCTCCTTGGCCCTTGGGCGCTTATGATGCCATTGTTTCTCTATTTTCCATTCATATGGCCGCTCGAGCTGCTTTGCGGAATTTTGGAGGCAACACGATGGTAAACTAGGACTTTTGTATTTGTAGTTGTGGGAGTAGTATGCTTTGGCCAAATGGGAATGTGAGCATTGTAATAGGGTTGTCATCAATTGAAGTTATCCACCTCTATGTAGTGATCCTTGACAATTTTTGTGGGTGTTGAATTCATCCAATCGTCCATGGTTCTTGGAGTGTGGATGTGGATTTTGTCCTTCATCATCTTGTATTACAGACTAGTTCAAATCCGGGGTTGTTTCCATTCGTCTATTTTTAGTTGCCAAACATGTTTACAGTAGTTCTCCATAGTAAAGATATGCCATTATTTCCTTGATGTGTGTCTGTATGACGATGTTTATGTAAATGGAATATGTTTGCCTTAATCTGCTTGTCAAGATCAAAACTGTAAAAAACGGGAGCGAAAGTGATATATCTTTGGTTAAATTGTGTTGTCATTTCAAAATGATTTCTCAATTTATGTCAATTTGCATTATATCTCTCACATTGTGTAATGTCAATTGGCACACGGTCTTGTGGTCGATATGGAAGACTAGGAACGATCAAATTTTCTCTTCAAAAACGTATTCGATGCGTGAGTTAGTGGAGCCAATTAAAAGTTTGTCTTGACAATGACATTCAGCTAGAAAGTCGAGGTCTCTATGTCTATTTTATGAGTGAATCTCTTTCCCTAAATGTATTTTTAGATAATCTTTCGAGCTACGCACCTATGTGGTGTTTTGATATTGTTTTGATGGATAGAGTACGGCTTGTACTTGTACTTCACCTATTAATTTCGGGTCTAATAAAATTTATACTTTGTTTTACCTATTAAAACTATGCTTGTACTTTACCATTATAAGTTGCAAATTATGGATGATTCCTTTATAAACCAAACCAAACAAACTCTAATCGGGTTACGAATCAGAATTTTGTCAAATCTTACCCAAATTTTACCTACCCATGATTACCCTTCTTTCCGGTCACAATTCACAAACACATATCCAGAAGCTATTTGTAATTTTGCAAACGTTAGCAGCTTATCCTCTAGTCTTGATCTTCGAACAAAAGAACCCACTTTGTGACTCTATCCATGCACTGACGTATGCCATTCCATCACCCATACTCTTACCCATTCTCATCCACTTTGACTAGTGACCATTTTATCAAAACCATACTCCCTTCTTACCTATTATAAATAAATAAATCATTTAGGAAATATCGTATTTGATTTTGGATGGAACAATTTTTTGACAAATTTTACATACCTTTTGAGTGAACTCCATATTACTAGATCTCATTCCGAGGGAATGAGAGGTTTAGCAAAAAGAAAAACTATATAATACTAATAGAGAAAAATGTCATTTAACATATATTCATCCTTAATTATAAACATCTATTTCTTATTTAACATATATTGAAAAAATTAGGTGTATCTCCAAAAAGTTAAAATTGTGAACTTTAATTGTTATGGTAAATTATTTTAACAGTGTAATTCTCCAAAAAACCAACATTGAAGTAATTTCATTTTATCTACATTATGAACATATATAAATAAAAAATAAAAAAAATACTGATTTTCATAAGTTCACTCCTCATGCGCATCTAATACTAAATATAGGTATATCTCTCGGCTGAGATTCAAGTCTTAGTTAATTACGTGGAAGTTTAGTCTGTTCCGCTAGACTTTGCTCTTGTTGGTTAAAAAATATATAATAAGAATTATAAAGTAATTATAATATAATATTTTTTATGACCACAATTATATAACTTTTCATTTATACCATATTTTATGACCACAGATATCTTTTTTTATAAGTATATAATATATAGTATACCATTAATTCTCTCTATAGACTTCCTTATGTTATGACCATTTTCATTCCTTTCAAATTTCATTTCTCAAGTTTCATTTCAAAAGATAGAATCATGATACACCAAAACAAAGAAGACCAACAATCTAAGGTTCTATACGAGCTTTGTTCTATGATAATCCACACTCTCAAGTTCCCTTTACCCTCCCCTCTCTACACTCCACATCCATATTCTTCAACTTCTATAGCTTCTTCTTCTTCGTCTTCTAAGAGACAGCCATGGTGGACGACAACGTTGTCAACATCCCCGAAGGACTCACCGGTTGCATTTGCATCTCTTTTTTTAGGCATATGCCTAGCTTTAATGCTTTTTGGATCAGTCACTTTCTTAATTGGGTTGCTATTGTTGCCTTGGATTACTCTTTTAGTGCTGGTTTTCTATGTTGCTGCTTTTGTCTCTAACTTGTCCTTGTTAGGTCGTTTCATTGTTGGTTCCTTTGGGGTTGCACTTGCGCAAGGATGTTCAAGGTAAGCCTCACCTTTCTTGTTTCATAGTTCCTAAATGATTAATGATTCTTGTTTTCCACATTTGCACCTTTCATTTTTTTTTTTGTCTCTTTTAATTAATTTTGTTTGTTGAGTAAATATGTATTTTCGTATGTTTTTTTTTAATCGGCTAATATTATTTATGACGAGATATACAAAAACATGTATTTTTGTATGTGAATTTGTAATTATCGGTTAAATTTATTTCTGATTTTTACGGCTTAAACAATTTCTATAATTAGTTGAATTTCTAACATCTCAATTAAAATGGTTCATTCATATGTGACACGTTAAATGTAGATATAGCAGCAAATTTGTGCTCTTCGTCACTACCACGATCCAAGGAGGAATTGTTTGTTATAATTTTGAGGTGTAAAAAGCCTAGGAGTTACTTTCTCTTTAATTTTGGGAAAGATAAAGTATATTTTAGGTTATTACCAAAAAACAAATTAACACTTGATGTCGTCCCTTGAGACAGGATATGATAGTCACATCTTCGTTTAACGTGCCACATGATGTTGGAGGAGGAAGTATTTTGATAGAAGTGTTAAATTTCAAGAAAGTGCATATTTACTCGTAGTTTTTTTTTTGTTTTTAAGGAAATTCATTCGTAGTTTTTTAGTTCTTCTCGTTGAAACAATTTTATCTTTCTTATTTTATAGTATGGTTTATATGTCTGATCTCACTTTAAGTGCCTATAATTTATCTTCCTACAGATGAGAAGGCCAATATACTGCTAGAAAGCTATGAGGGAAGGAATTGTCAGAGAAACTATGGTTGATTAGGTACTGAGGTGCATGTTTCATAGTATTAAAGAACATAATCTTGTTATTGAGAATTATTAATGATGTTTACATTGGCAAGAGCATGTATCTTCATAAATTTAAATTTTGTCTCTAATCTTAGTGATGATATCATTGAACACGTAAATTGTAAAAAAAATTGTATGAATCTGGTATCTTTTCCGCGCAACTGTCTAAACTAATGGTTTCTTTGTTTTCATCATGTATCTTCTTTGGTTTGTGCACAGGGGATTTAGACCCAAAAAATCAAAAGACATGCATTATTTAATTAAAATAACAACAAGAAAACTCATCAAAGTCTTCACACTAAAACTGTTGAATACAAAAGAACAAGCTCACCATACTGATCACTAAGAAGTAAGGCATTAGGAAGAACAACCTTTTATGCATATCACAAAAATGCTAACTTCTGTAACACTAAAAGTGTGTATAACTGAAAGGTGTATAAATTTGAATACAACTAAATTTGCTAAGACAGGTGATGTTTGTAGGTGGATGCATGGTTTTGAATTGCATTTGCAGTTACGCTGCGAACTTTTATATTGCAGAAAAATGTGATTGATATAGTCGAAATCGAGGTTATTATATTGTTGCAGAGACCTCAAAATTTTTTATATCGTAGTAGAGACCTCAAATGAAAACCATGGGTGGATGATCACTTAACCACTATTGATATGAACATTAATGGCAACAAGAAAGATAACCATAAAGCCAAAGAAGAGAAGGGAATGAACAAAAATGGAAATGGCACTTGTTTGGAAATTGACAAATTCCACCACCCTGCCTTTGCCTGGTAGCTGAAATAGTAATCCAGGTGAAAATAACACAAACAAGATCAAGCCTATAACAATTGGAGCCCAATCTGCCATTTATTTCTCCCTTTGAAACGTTCTATGTTAACTAGTGAGAGATAAAAATTGTAAAGAAAAATGTAACACATTGTTTGGAGATGGAGATCAATTTATAAACGAATTATTTAGTAATATTCACTTGAAATCATAGTGGTTATCATATGGATTTGGATTAGATGTAGTAACTGCACTTAATCGTCATGGTGGTCCGATCTAGAGTCGATGGTGAAGATGATTTAAAGATGATTTTGTGTATGTGAAAAGTAAACCGACTGATCTCAAATTAATGGTCGAGATCGTTTAATGTGTGTAAGTAAGTGTTTTTTCAACTACGGTGGATCCGGATCCATTTCATATGGATGACATAAAGGACATCATAAAATTCAAGGAGAACGGAAATTAATTCAAAATGGAAGATAAGACAAATAGAATGGTTTGGTTCACATCATATTCGGCAGAGGCATTGGATAAAACGATAACTTTGATAGTTACAGCCCTATGTCATGGCATGATACTGTTGAGATCTCTCAAATATAATTATCCATGGACGGCTATCAAGGTTGGAGTTTAATGAATGATTTTTTGTAAGTTTAATGAATGCAAGGTTGGAGTTTTGTGGTTTTCAAGGAAAAAAATTTAGTTAAAAAATATGAAAAGTTTTAAGAGGTTTTCTGAATATCTTTAAAATTTTGAAAAAAAACAAAACACATCTGGTATAAAAAAAAAAAAAAGAAACTATTAATAAGGTTAAGCTTATAAGTCAAACATGTATATTTATTTGCGTTAACTTAGTTTTTATCCTTATAAATGTAAAGAATTTTGTTTTTAGTGCTCTTGAAATTTTCAACACACAGTTTTCTTCCTTATTAAATTAAAATTTGTTATCCCCATGAGTTTAACTCAGTTGGTAGGGATATTGCATATTATATTGTGTGAGCTCTAACCACTAGGCTACTTGACCAAATAAAAAAAATGTTTAATTATGATTTGACTTCTAAATTTTTGAATGATTTTTTTGACAGATATGTTAAAAAAATTATAAGAAACTCTTTTATAAAAAATTATATATTTTTAACGTGTAATGAATTAAATATTAATTTTTCTTAACACCAAATTTTTAAGGTTAGAGTAATAAAAATTTGGACCTAAAAATCAAAGTTTGAGCTAAAGGGGATGAACTTTTTTTTTTTTTTTGAAAGAATGGGGTTGAACTTTTTATAATATTCTAAATAAGTATGTAAAAAAATCATTCAAAAGCCTAAGCATAAATAAACAAATTTTAAGTTTACAATGACTAAAAGAATGTGTTGTAAAATTTTATAGGGACCAAACCACGTCACTTTTTTTATAATGGCTACAACCAAAATTGACTATATTAACAAAACTTATTTAACTCAAGTATATAAGAGAAGTGGTAGAACTCAAATACTCTACGTATACTTCTAACCAATGTCTAGACAAGTAGATGGGGAGTGGGAATTGCGCCTACTTGCTCTATGTGTGGGAATGGGGATAAGACTGTTATCCACACACTTTGGGATTACGTCTAGGCAGCCCCTATCTGGCTCAAGTTAGTTAGGTCTAATCAAGCTACTAACTTTTTCTCTTCTCTTTACTATAAAAAGATTAAATCCTCAAGAACCTAAGAACCTGAGCAACAAAGACTTTGGGGAGAAAGAGGAAAGATAGCAATCTATTTTCATGGTGACATGTTGGCACCTTTGGACTTGGCAAAACAAATTCTTTTTTGAATCGGGCTTCCGACGCCCAAATGATCCACTGCTAGTGATTATTAGAAAAGTGAAAGAGATTGAGATTTTTTAACATACTCTCTTGAATGGAAAGCATAGACAAAAGGAGACCATTTACATCGGTTGGAAGAATCCTCATGGGAATTATATCAAGCTCAACGAAGATGGGGCTTACAAGACTTCAATTCAAAAAATTTGTAAACATTCGTTTAGCTTTCTTATTAACAAGATGAGAAAAAAGTTAATCGAATGGAAAGCTAACTCTCTTTCTTTTCTAGGTCGTATCACCCTAACTCAATATTCTTTGGCTAATATTCCTGGTTATGTGTTGCAAACTTTCTCTATCCAAGGGTTTATTTGTGAGGAAGCATAAAGAGTTTGAAGGAACTTCATTTGGGGATCAACTTCAGAGCAACGAAAGTTTCATCTTGTTTCTTGGCGAAAAAATTTCCACCCTAAAGATGAAGATAGTCTTTGATAAAAAAATATGCACATCTTAAATCAAGTGTGCAATGTTACAGCTAGTTTGGAATTTGATTGATAACCCATATATATAAGCTCTAGGTCAATAGGATGAAGCCTAAGTAGGTTTGTTGTCTTACTGCTAAACCTGTTATTCGTATGAGAAAAAATTGCGATAATAATTTGCATGCCATTTGTAATGTCTAAGAAGATGCTGCTTCTAATATACCTTGGTCCATTAAAAAATGTACCAAAACTTGTTGTTAAGCCTCCATCCATAGAGTTGTATGCATGTTTTGCAAACAGGAGTGCATCGACTGATGGGAAATTTTCTCTCAATTCAACTTATTATATTCTCTGATAAAAACCTCATTGAGAAAAATGATTCTAATTTGTTTAAATTGGTTTGGAAGTGGAAGTGTCCTAATAGGATTCACTCTTTTCTTTGGAAAGTTTCCTATGGTAAACTTACAACCAACTGAGAGAGATATAAAATAAATATGATATGACCCCATTTGTCCTCGTTGCCAACACGGTTATGAATCTATATTGCATATTTTAGCGAGATCGTGATGAAGCTATGGCATTTTGGTCCCCAATAATGAAACCGGATTATTTGGCAAAATTTAATCTAGGTATCATCTCTTGGTGTTGTAACAAAAAATGGATTGTGAAAATGAACTCTATTCTATTCAATGCGGGAAAACCCCATATATACAAAGTCTCAGTATGAGAGCTGTCAAAGATAATTTGAATTAAGTATCTAGCTAACACAATAAGAAAACTGCAATTTAGCGTCGGCCTAAAACCCACGCTAATCGGGTAAAAACGGACGTTGACACAAAATTTAATGTCGGATTAGCGTCAAGGTATGGACAATGCTAAAAAAGTTGAAGCTACTGTGTAGCGTCAGATTTCTGGCATCCGAGGCTAACCTAGAGTCAGTAAGACCAAGTTTAAGCCTGACTCTACAATCAGGCGAGGCTAATAAAACCAACATCCGAAAAGTCAACCAAATCATATAGAGTCAATCAACCAACGCTAATTAAATTACTTAGAGTCGGCTGGTCTGATGCTAAAATGAAAAACCCCCAAACAAAATTACTAAATGAAGAAATTTCCATTGAAGACAAACACGATATCTATGGTCAATTTTCCATTGAAGAAATTACACAACCATGATTTCATATTCCTTTCATTCCTATTGAATAGACAAACATGATAATTATTATAAAATTTCAAATGAAGAAGATATTTCAAAACACAGCCGAAAACCCTAGACAGAGAAGAAAATCCTAAATCCTAGATCCCTTTAACGCAAACCCTAAAATTAGAACAATATATAACTAACTGGAGTATGGTAGCAGAAACATTGAGGATGTCGAACAGAGAAAAGTGGTTAGCGCTGGAGTTGAAATAAAGTAGGTGAATAGAGATGAAAGAGACTGAGAGTAATGCAACTTTGGTGGAAAGAGTGACGATAGAGCAATCATGAAGTGAGATGAGAGTTGGTGGCTTTAGAAAGACTACCGTCGGCAGGAGTGGAGATAGTGTGAAGAAGATAGAGGGAAACACGATTCGAAAGTTCAAAAAATGACTGAGGGAGATTGTGTTTAGTCACATATATTTATTAGTTTTATTGAATTATTTTTGGAAACAATGATCTTTTATTGAATTTATTTTGTTTCAAATTGATACCAATTAGATAGCTTGGCATAGTGGTAATATCCAAATTTAACGTCCCAGTGGACATGGGTTCGATCCACGTTCCTTTTTAAAAAATAAAAATTTATAAATACTTCGTTATTTAGAGTCGGATAGGTTGACGCTAACTACATGAAAACTGGGTAAAAAAACTAGTCACTACATTTTGAAAATTTAGAGTCGGTTTAGCCGACGTTAAGCTTTAGACAATTAAAGAAAAAGTGAATAGGGGTGATAACGTAGGTTAAGCCGATGCAAAGCCGACGCTAATAGCAATCAATGTCAGTGGGCCGACGCTACAATTAGTTTTGTAGTGTAAGTTTTATTTACAAGAATATTCATTGCTGAGTTTTCTATACAATGCAGCAGTATTATAATAAGCATATATTATACATTATACATTATAAATTGGCTATAACTGTATTAACAAATAAAGCAACCACTGAACCTCACAAGTAGTATTAGTAAGGGCCCTATATTCGGCTTCAGAAGAGCTTCTAGAAATTGTAGGCTACTTCTTAGTTTTCCAATAAATTAGAAAAGAACCAAGGAAAATGCATAAACCAGTAATGGATTTTCGGATCTCTGGACAAGCTGCCCAGTCTGAATCACTAAATGCGGTAAGTTTGAGATTGCTGCCAGTTGAGAAAAATAAGCCCTTTCCTGGACAACCCTTGACGTACTTGAGAATGTGAAGGGCCGGCATCATATGACATTGATGAGGTGCAATAATGTATTGACTTACTTTACGGACAGCAAAGCACAAATATGGTCGAGTGTTAGTAAAATATATGAGTCGACTGTTGGAACAAAGGGTGTTTCACAAGTCACCTATTGAGTTTTGACAATAACAAGGTATTAAAAATAATCAATTGGATATGCTAAACAATTTGTTCAAGTGTACAGGATCCATAATCAAAGTACTA